>Ga0116231_10001058_pt1 | contig 54424 bp, 51 predicted proteins | sample S1TSphgellanicum_2_FD_89695 | JGI IMG/M metagenome (GOLD analysis project Ga0116231, IMG submission 89695) | Host-associated microbial communities from peat moss isolated from Minnesota, USA - S1T2_Fd - Sphagnum magellanicum MG | ecosystem: Host-associated > Plants > Peat moss > Unclassified...
CCACAGGATGCTGACCCGGCCGACCTATATCGGCCGCCACGAGTTCAACAAGCGCGGCAAGAGCAAGGCGTTGAAGCCCGCCGATCAGGTTATCTCCGTCCCCGTCCCGGCGCTGATCGATCAGGAGACCTTCGACGCTGTTCAGGCGCACCTGAAGTCCCGAAATCCCAAGGTCGCCCCGCCCCAGGTCGTCGGCGGCCCCACAATGCTGACCGGCATCTGCTTTTGCGCCGACTGCGGCGGCGCCATGACCATCCGCACCGGCAAGTCGGGCCGCTATCGCTATTACACCTGCTCCATCGCCGCCCGGCAGGGCGCGACCGGCTGTAAGGGCCGGTCGATTCCGATGGACAAGCTGGACGATCTGGTCGCCCAGCATCTGGAGGAGCGCTTGCTCGACCCCGAGCGGCTGGAGGAGGTCTTGAGCGCTGTCCTAGACCGCCGCCAGGAGCGCACCGAGCGCAGGGCCGCCCACGCCACGGAACTCCGCAAGAAGGCCGCCGAGGCCGAGGTCCGCCTAAAACGGCTCTATGACGCCATCGAAAGCGGCGTGGCCGATATCGAGGACGAATCACTCAAGGAGCGCATCGCCGAACTCAGGGCGCTGAAGTCCCAGGCCCAGGCCGATGCAGAACGCGCCACCGTCGCCCACCAGGCGGCCGGCGCCGAGATCACACCCGCCAAGCTCCGCACCTTCGCCGACGCCGCACGCAAACGCCTACGCGGCCCCGACGGCGGCTATCGCCGCGACCACCTTCGCGCTCTCGCTCAGCGGGTCGAGGTGGCGGAGGGTGAAGTCAGGATCATGGGATCGCACAGCGAGCTACTCAGAACCCTGGCCGCGTCTGCCGGCGTAAAATCGGCGGCTGGCGGCGTGCCCAGCTTTGTACCGAAATGGCGGATGGGGTGGGATTCGAACCCACGGTGGGCGTGAACCCACGGCGGTTTTCAAGACCGCTGCCTTAAACCACTCGGCCACCCATCCCGTCGCATCAAGCTAGCGGCCCGATAATGGCGGAGCTCCGAAAGCCGGCCAAGCCCTTGACAGACAGGGTAACGGTTTTCACACCCCCCTCAAGCCAACCCCATCAAATACTCGCCATAGGGCGAGGTTCTCATCATCGCGCCGCGCGCCAGCAGCTGGTCCTTGCTGATCCAGCCTTGATGGTAGGCGATCTCCTCCAGGCAGGCGATCTTTAGCCCCTGGCGGTGCTCGACGGCCCGAACAAACTCCGCCGCCTCCAGCAGGGACTCGTGGGTGCCGGTGTCCAGCCAAGCATAGCCTCGGCCCATGCGCTGCACGAAGAGCTGTTCGCGGTCCATATAGACGCGGTTGATGTCTGTGATCTCCAGTTCGCCCCGAGGGGACGGCGAGATGGCGGCGGCGATATCCACCACCTGATTGTCGTAGACATAAAGGCCGGTTACCGCCCAGTTGGATCGGGGATGGGCGGGTTTTTCCTCAATGTTGATCGCGCGGCCGTCGTCGTTCAGCTCCACGACGCCGAAGCGGTGGGGGTCGACCACACGTTGGGCGAAGACGGTGGCGCCGACAGTGCGGGTCTGGGCGTCGCGCAACAAAAGGTCGAGCTTGTCGCCGTAGAAGAGGTTGTCGCCAAGGACAAGGCAGACCGAGTCGTCGCCGATAAAGGACTTGCCCAAGATGAAGGCGTCCGCCAGTCCCCGCGGCGCGGTCTGCACCTCATAGCTCAGCGATACGCCCCACTGAGATCCGTCGCCCAGCATCTCCTGGAAGAGCGGCGTATCGCGCGGCGTCGAGATGATCAGGATCTCCTGAATGCCCGTCATCATGAGGACCGACAGGGGATAGTAGATCATCGGCTTGTCATAGACGGGCAGGAGCTGCTTGGAGATGCCGATGGTCACCGGATAAAGCCGGGTGCCCGACCCGCCGGCAAGAACGATACCCTTCATCAGTCACCCAAGCGTCGCCAGCCGCAGTCTGCGGAACCGGTTTGAGGTACGACAGTAAGGCGTCTCCGCGCAAGCTGGCTCTGCACGGCGCGATCCGGAACGGTGCGATCAACTAGCCATTGCGCACGCAGGCAGTTATAGGACGAGCCAGCAAAAACGGCCGCATCGATGACTGAAATTACCCCCCAAAGCTTGCCCGATGTCCTCTTGATTACGCCCAAGCGGTTTGGCGATCTGAGGGGAAACTTCATGGAAACCTATAGCAAGCCTCGGTTAGAGCAGGCGGGGTTCAGGTGCGATTTCGTTCAGGACAATCAGTCGTTTTCAGCCGCCCGGGGCACGGTGCGGGGCCTGCACTTCCAAAGTCCGCCTAAGGCTCAAGCCAAGCTGATCCGGGTGACGCGGGGAACCATTTTGGATGTCGCCGTGGATATACGCAAGGGATCGGCGACCTTTGGCCGTCACGTGGCCGTGGAGCTATCGGCGGACAACGCCCGGCAACTGTTGGTGCCCGCCGGCTTCGCCCATGGCTTCCAAACCCTGACGCCCGATTGCGAGGTGCTCTACAAGGTGACCGATGTGTATGCGCCGGAGACCGAGGGGGGACTGCTGTGGAACGATCCCGCGCTGGCCATAGCTTGGCCGATCGGCCAGTCCGACTCGACCGTCAATGCGAGGGACGCCGGCTGGCCCACCCTGGCTGAGCTCAACAGTCCTTTTTAAGCTTTCAGTCCTTTTTAAGCCGTCGTCCGTTTTGGATATCAGGAGCCAATCTTTGAAAATTCTCGTCACGGGCGGCGCCGGCTTCATCGGCTCGGCGCTCTGCCGCTATCTGATCGGCGAACACGACGACCGCGTGATCAATGTCGATAAACTGACCTACGCCGCCAATCTCGCCTCCTTGGAGACCATCGACCGCAACCCTCGCTATAGCTTCGTTCAGGCCGATATCTGCGATCGGGAGGCGATGCAGGCCATTTTGGAGGCGCATCAGCCCGATTGGATCATGCACCTGGCGGCGGAGTCGCATGTGGATCGCTCGATCACCGGGTCTGAGCCCTTCATCACGACCAATGTGCTGGGAACCCACGTGCTCCTGGACACAGCGCTGGCCTATTGGCGCGCTCTGCCCGCCGAGCGCGCCAAGGCCTTTCGCGTCCTGCACGTCTCGACAGACGAAGTCTATGGGAGCCTCGGCGAAGACGGCCTCTTCACCGAGGAGACCGCCTACGATCCCCGCTCGCCCTACTCGGCATCCAAGGCGGCGTCGGACCACTTGGCCAGCGCCTGGGCGCACACCTATGGGCTGCCGGTGGTGATCTCCAACTGCTCCAACAACTACGGCCCTTGCCACTTCCCCGAAAAGCTGATCCCGCTGATCGTTCTGAATGGGCTTGAGGGCCGCCCCCTGCCCGTTTACGGCGACGGCGCCAATATCCGCGACTGGCTGTATGTCGAGGATCATGCGCGCGCGCTTCGCCTGATCGTGGAGCGGGGCCGGGTTGGCGAGAAATACAATGTCGGCGGCCGCAACGAACGGAGCAATCTGGAGGTCGTGCACACGATTTGCGACCTCCTGGACGAACTGGCCGGCCCCCTGCCCTCTGGGCCCCGGCGTCGGCTGATCGCCTTCGTCAAGGACAGGCCCGGCCACGACCGCCGCTACGCCATCGACGCCACCAAGCTCGAGACGGAGCTCGGCTGGCGGGCGCGGGAGACGTTTGACACAGGCCTGCGCCGTACGGTGCAATGGTATCTGGATAATCGGGCTTGGTGGGAGCCGCTGCGGGCGCGCTACGCCGGCCAGCGCTTAGGTTTGAACGAGACCAGCGCGAGCCAGGCCGAAAAGATCGCCTCGTGACCAGGCCTCTGCTGGTCTTCGGGGCCAATGGGCAGGTGTCGCAGGAGATTGGACGGCTCGCGGCGACGCTCGGGTTTACGGCGACCTTGGCGGGACGCGACCGGGTGGATCTTATGCGCCAAGACGGTTCGGCGCTGTTGGACGAGCTCAAGCCCCGCGCCGTGATCAACGCCGCCGCCTATACCGCCGTCGATCGCGCCGAGCAGGAGCCGGCCGCCGCCTACCGGCTGAACGGCGAAATCCCCGGCCTGCTGGCCCAGGCCTGCAAGGATCGCGACCTGCCGTTCGTGCACATCTCCACCGACTATGTGTTCGATGGCTCCAAAGACGGCCCCTATGTTGAAACCGATCCCCGCGCGCCGCTGGGCGTCTACGGGGCCAGCAAGGCTGCAGGGGAAGAGGCGATTGCGGCGGTGGGCGGCGACTACGCCATCGTGCGGACCGCCTGGGTCTACAGCGCGTTTGGCGCCAACTTCGTGAAGACCATGCTGCGGCTCGCGGCGACGCGGGACGAACTGGGCGTCGTCAGCGATCAGTACGGCTGCCCCACCTGGGCTCAGGATGTCGCCAAGGCCACCCTTCTGCTCAGCGGGCGGCTCCTAGACGGCGATCCCGCCGCCCAAGGCCTGTTCCATGCCGCGGGCGAGGGCGACGCCAGCTGGGCCGACTTCGCAGCCGCGATTTTCGCCGGCTCGGCGGCGCGCGGCGGCCCCACAGCGCGCGTCAAGCCCATCACAACCGCAGAGTACCCAACGCCCGCCCGCCGGCCTGCGAACTCGCGCCTAGACTGTGAGCGCCTTCACCAAGTTCTAGGCTGGCGCCCTGGCCCGTGGCGGCAAAGCCTACCGAGCTGTCTGGATGAACTGGTTTATGACGGCTCTATCTAGCCATGCAGTCGGGAGCTGAGGATGCTGTCGCAACAAAGCGATGAGTCGCTCACGTTTGTCGCATACTGCTCCTGTCATTAGAAATCCTACATCTCTTCTTCTGTCTGTCAATTTCGGAGCATTCACGCCCCCTCCGTCACCAGCGTCTCCTCGCCCTCCAGGATCGGCGCATCGTCCCCTTGGCTCCGCTTGGTGATCAAGCGCCCAAGCAGCGGCGTCAGCCAATGTTCGAAACCGTCGATAAAGAGGTAGACCACAGGCACCAGCACCAAGCTCAGCACCGTCGAGCTGATCAAGCCGCCGATCACCGCTATGGCCATGGGTTTGCGGAATTCCGACCCCTGGCCAAGGCCGATGGCCGTGGGGAGCATACCGGCGATCATGGCGACGGTGGTCATGACGATGGGGCGGGCGCGTTCGCGGCAGGCGTTGCGTAAGGCCTGCCAGCGGGTTTGGCCGGCGCGTTCGTCCTCGATGGCGAACTCGACCAGGAGAATGGAGTTCTTGGCGGTAATGCCAAACAACATCAACATGCCGATAAAGACCGGCATGTCCACCTCAAGCCCGGTCAGCATCAGGGCGAGGCCTGCTCCCGCCAGCGAGAGCGGCAAGGCCGCCAGGATGATCAACGGCTTGAAGAAGCTCTTGAACAGGATCACCAGCACAGCAAAAATCAACCCCACGCCCGCGAAGATAGCGCCCATAAAGCCCGAGATCACCTCCTCCAGAGCCTCAGCGTCGCCGACACTGGCTTGGCTGACCGATGGCGGCAGGTGTTGCAGCACGGGCAGCTTGTCGATCTTGGCGAGTGTGGTGCCAAGGCTCTGCCCCGGCTTCAAGTCGGCCTGAACCGAGGCCCGGCGTTGGCGGCCGTAGCGCACGATCTTGGCGGGACCGGCCTGGAACGAGAGCTCGGCGACCGACGACAGGGGCGTCGACTTACCGTCGAGCGTGGGGACTTGCAGATCGCCCAGGGTGGCGAGGTCTGTGCGCGCGCTTTCGGGGAGGCGCACACGGATCGGGATGCGTCGCTCGCCTTGGGAGAACTTCGCGACATTGGCGTCGATGTCGCCGATGGTGGCGATGCGAACCAGGCTGGCCAGGGCCTCCGACGTAACGCCGAGGCGGGCGGCCTCTTCCGGCTTAGGCCGGATCACCAGTTCCGGACCCGGCGGCGGCGGCGAAGGCCGAACGTCGGAGATGACGCTAAGCTCGCGCATCTCTCGCTGCAGTTCGAGCTGCACGCGGTCGAGCGCGGCGCTATCCTGGCTGGAGAGCACAATCTCCACATCGGCTGAGCCGAAGCCGCCGAGGGTGGTGATTCTGACGTCGGGAATCTGGCGCAGGCCTTGGCGGACCAGGTCGCGTACCTGGGCGGTCTTATGGGTCCGGCGCGCCTTCAAGATGACGCTGATCGTGCCGTCGCGCAGATCGTCTCCGCCCCCGCTGCCAGACCCGCTGCCGACCTGGGCGAAGACCTTGTCCACATCCGGCTGGCGCAGCAACATGCGCGTGGCGTCGCCGATGGCGGTCTGCATTTGCGCTCGCGTCGCGCCGGGCGGCCCTTCGACATTAAGGTAGAAATAGCCGGGATCGCCGATCGGCTGAAACCCGACCGGTCGCGTCCCCAGCATCGTCAGCGAGGCTATAAAGATCACAGCGCCCAGGCCCGCCGCCCACCACCGATGCGCCATGGCCCAGTCGAGCGCGGCCTTATAAACGCCGCCCAACGGCTTTTGCACCTTGGTGTGGGTGGAGGGCGTCAGGAAATAAGCCGCCATCAGCGGCGTCATCAACCGGGCGACGACGAGTGAGAAGATCACCGAGACGGCCACCGTCAGGCCGAACTCCTTGAAGAACTGGCCGGCGATGCCCTTCATGAACGAGACCGGTGTGAACACGACCACGATGGTGGCCGTCGTCGCCACCACCGCCAGCCCAATCGAGTCGGCGCCGATCAAGGCGGCGCGATAGGGCGTGGCGCCGCGCTCGATGCGCTTTTCGATATTCTCGATCTCGACGATAGCGTCGTCGACCAGGATGCCGATCACCAGCGTCAGGGACAACAGCGTGATCGAGTTCAGGCTGAAGCCCATCAGCTGGATCGCCGTGAAGGTCGGCGCCAGCGACAGGGGCATGGCGATGGCGGCGATGGCCGTGGCGCGCCAACTGCGTAAGAATAAGAATACCACCAGCGCCGCCAGCAACATGCCTTCGATCAGAACGTGGACGGTGGCGCTGTAGCTGGCCCTGGTTTGGGCGACGGTCGAGACCACCAGGGTGAACGTCACCTCGGGATGGGCGGCTTGCAGCTTGGCGACGGAAGCGACAACCACCTTCTCGACGGAGACATCGCTGGCTTCGCGGGTCTTGTTGACCTGGAAGGCGACGGCGGGCCGATTATCGAGCCGGGCGAAGCCCCGCGCTTCCGCTTGGCCGTCGCCGACCTCGGCGACATCGCCGAGCGTCACATAACGGCCCGCCGCCGGGATCGCCAGGGCGCGCAGCGCCTGCACGGTCTGGGCTTGCCCCAGCACCCGCACGGTCTGCTCCTGGGCGCCGATATTGGCCCTGCCCCGCCTCATCGGCGTTGAACTGATACAGGGCCGCGTTCACCTGAGGCGCGGTGACGCCGAACGCCGTCATCTTGGCGGGATCGAGCGTGACGTTGATCTCACGGTCGATCCCCCCGAGCCGCGAGACCTGGGCGACGCCCTTCCCAGCCTGAATCGCCCGCGCCACCGTATCGTCGACGAACCAGGAGAGGTCCACCGGCGACAAGGTGTTGGAGCTGACGGCGTAGGTCAGGATGGGCGCGGAATCGATATCCACCCGCTGGATGTTGGGCGGGTCGATGCCGGGCGGCAGCAGCACGCGAGTGCGATCGATGGCGGTACGCACGTCGTCGGTCGCCTTCTGCATGTCCGTGCCGAGTTCGAACTCGATCGAGGTCGTGGAGGCGCCAAGGCTGATGTCGCTCGAGATATGCTTCACCCCCGCGATACCGGCGATCGCATCCTCGATCGGCCGGGTGATCTGGGTCTCCATCTCTGTCGGGGCCGCGCCGCTCTGGGTGACGGTGACGGCGACGAGGGGGAAGGAAATATTGGGGAACTGCTTGATCGGCAGTTGGCCATAGGAAATCAGCCCCATCAGCGTCAGGGCGATAAAGAAGACCGCGACCGGGATGGGGTTACGGATCGCGAGCGCCGAGATACGGAGTTTCATGACGCGCGACCCGCGGGCGGCGTAGACGCGGAGGGGTTGACCACCACGGGATGCACTTTGTCGCCATCCAACACAAAGGCGCCGCCGCCCAACAGCACCTTGTCGCCGGGCGCCGGCCCATCCAACAGCTCGACCTCGCCGAGGCTTCGCACGCCCGTGTGAACGGCGACGCGGCGGACGCGGTCGTTGGACCCGAGCACCAGCACCGAAGCGCCGTCCGCGTCGAACCGCAGCGCGTTTTCCGGCACGACCATGGCCGGGCGGGAGCTATCGACGAAATCGGCGCGGCCATAGCCGCCAGAGCGCAGATCGGGTCGCACCGGCAAGGTGATGCGCACGCCCGCGAGCTTGGTCTGGGCGTCGACCTCGGGGCTAATGACGCGGATATGGCCCGTCACCACGGCGCCATCGGGTAAGGTTACTTCGGCGGCGTCGCCGGGATGCAGCCGCCCCAGTTCGCTTTCGGGGGTCTCGGCGTTCAGCTCCAACACGCCGTCGGCCGCGATGCGGAACATGGCGTTGGCGGGCGCGGCGATATCGCCAGGGCGCACCATCCGCGCCAGCACCAAGCCGCCGACCGGCGCGCGAACCGTCATCATCGATTCCCGCACCATCAGGTCGGCGAGCTGGGCCTGGGCCGCCTTCACCGCAGCCCCGCCGCTGCGGGACGCCAGGCGACGCTCCAAGATTTGCTCCTCGGGCAGCACGCCCGTGTTGTCCAGGCCCGCGACCCGCTGCGCCTCCGCCGCCGCCCGCTCGGCCGCGACCTCTTGCTCGGCTACGATCGCTCGCTGCTGGGCGATCTGGGACTTCAACAAGGTGTCATCGAGACGCGCCAAGGGCTGACCGGCTTTGACCTGGGCGCCCTGGTCGACGAACACCTGCGCCACGCGATAGCCGTTCAGCTCGGTGGAGACGGCGGCTTCCAGCTTAGGCGTCAAGAGACCGGAAGCGGACACGCCGCCTTTCAGCGCCTTGACCACGATAGGGGCGACCGACACGGTCAAGGGCTGGGCCTGAGGTGCGCTCGCCGTTGCGCCGGGCTTGGCGCACGACGCCACAGCGCAAGAGACGACGACAGCCAGGGAGATGGGGCGCAACGACGTCATGAAATGTCGCAATATCTTGCTCATCGTTATCTTCAGGCCTTTCCCGACGCCGGGCTCTGGTCGGGCGACCAGCCGCCGCCCAGCGCCTGAAACAGCGTGGCCGCATCCACCAGCGCCGTGGTGCGGGCGCCGTTGTAGGCGCTCAGGGTCTGACGCCAGGTCCGCTCGGCTTCCAGGAGGGTGGTAAGGTCGGTCAGACCGAGATCGTAGCCGCGGCGCTTGGCTTCGAAAGCGAACCGGGCATGGTCTTCGGCGACCTTTAGATCGCTGGAGCGCTTCGTATCGGCGCTGAAGGTCGCAAGACCGTTCTCGGCGTCGCGATAGGCGTTCTGTACCGCCTTTTCATACGCCGCCACAGCCTCTTCGCCCCGCGCCTTCTGGCCGCGGATCACGGCCAATAACCTGGCGCGATCCAGTACCGGTTCGCTGGCGCCTATGCCCACCGTCCAGATGCTGGAGGTCAGCGCATAGATACCGCCGGTCTTGGCCAATTGGATGCCTGGCGTCAGGCTGAAGCTTGGAAACAGGGCGAGCCGATCCAGCGCCAGATTGTCGGAGGCCGAGCGAAGCTGGGCCTCGGCTTCGCGCACATCGGGGCGACGGCGCAACAGATCGCCCGGCGCGACGCTAGGGGCCGCGGGCGGCGGCGGCGCTATGGCCTCGACCTGAAGCCGATCTAGGGAGTCGAAACCGCGCCCGATCAGAGCCAGAAGGCTACGGCGCGCCGCGAGCTCTACGGCTGTCAGGCGATCCACTTCCGCCTTCGCGGTGGCGACGTCGGTTTCCAGCCGCGCCGAATCAGAGGTCGAGGTGAGGCCGCGTGACGCCGACAGCTCGCCCGATTTCGCCAGATCGGTGGCGATTCTAAGCGTCTCGCGCGCATCGGCGAGCTGGATCGCGTAGCCCCGGGTCTGAAACAGGGCGGTGGCGACATCGGTCGCGAGCGTGGCGCGGGTGGCCTCATAGTTGAACCTGGCCGCCGCGACGTCCTGGTCCGCGGCGCGACGCGCGGTGCGTTGCAGACCGAACAGATCCACCACATAGGAGACGTTGAACTGAGCCGCATAGGTCTGGAGGTCGCCCGCCGGCGTAATGAAGGCGCTGGAGAGCCCGCCGCCCCCTGCCCCGCCCAAGGCGCCCGCCGCGGAGACGCCGAGCCCCGAGAGGCTTTCGGTGGTATTTTGGGTCTGCGCGGACCCTTGAAGCGCGCCTTGAGGATAGTAGGCCGAGAGCGTCTGGGCGCGGACGGCGTGGGCCTCGGATATGCGCTGCAGTGCGGATTTTGCGTCAGGACTGGCGACCAGGGCCTGCTCGATCAAATGGGTGAGCTGGGGATCGTCGAAGAGGCGCCACCACTGGTCCAAGGCCTGCGGCTTTTGGACCGAGGTCGCCGCGGCGGCGGACTCATAGGCCGCGGGCAGCGCTACGCTTGGGGTCGATATATGCGCCGTCGAACACCCGCAGATGAGGGCGGTCGGGGCGATCGCGACCGTCATCACCGTCAGCCGAAGTACAGAATAGGGCGATAACGGACTTTGTTGTTTCATCCCAGCAAAGCGTCTTAAGGGGATTTGGCCGTTCGTCCGAATGAAAAAGCCGTAATCGGCAGCGACATCGCGCCGCCCGGCGGCTCCGGCTGAGTCCGGCCCAGCGCCAAGTGAAAAGCCGCGACCATGACCGACAGGTCGAGGGCGTAGAGGTAGCGATAATCGCAAGCGAAGGAGATGATCGCGAAACACGCTGCGAAGGCCAAGGCGCTCGTCAGCATGGCGGCCATCGCCATATCTCCTGGCCCGCGCCGGCGCGCCAGCAGGCCCAACAGAACCACGGCGGCCAAGCCATAAGCGGCATGGGAGAAGATGGGTGTCGAGTAGAAATAGCTCGCATAATCTTCCAGGGCCAGATCGCGCGCGTCCTGGTGATCGATCAGACCCAGCGCCTTGACCAGCCGGGGCGGCCCATCGACGCCGGTGAAGACCGGCACGCATTGAGAGAGATCGGGCGTGAACAGAGTCCAGCCGAAAACGTCGCGGCGATGCGCGATGTAGGCGCCAGGATGGTCTCGCAACATGGCCCGCCAGGCCGCAGAGACACCCTTGTCATCGCTGGTCAGGGCGTCGGACAGACCGGGAATCTGCGCCACTGTATCGACGCGCGCCGGCGTATAGGCGCGGGCTGCACGTCTGACCCAGGCCGCCAGCGCCGGCGATTTCAGGGCGCTGAGATCGACGGCTGGATCGTGGGCCACGCCGCCGATCAGGTCGAACTGTTGCAGGGCCTGAAACTGGGCGGCGTCGCCCGGGTCGTCGATGCGTCGGCTGTAGAGAGCCGCGTGCACGGCGGCGACGCTCACGGCTGTCAGCACCAACGCAAGTACGGCTCGGCCAAGGGCCGGCACGATCGCCTTTCGCCAGGCCGGACCGGCCCGCCGCAGCGTCATCGCCGCGACTGCGCCTGCCCCCGCCAACACCGAGACCGCGCCGTTTTGGCGCGCCAGCGCGGCGAGCGCGAGGGCGGCGAAGGCGAGTGCGACCAGGACTGCACGGCTTCGCCGCGTTCGCGCCGCCGTATCGGACAGATAAAGCGCGACAAAGCCAGCCACCGACGCGTTGGCGTAGAGCACATCTTTCCAGACGATACCCTGATAGATCAGCACGAGCGGCGACAGGACCAGGACCAGCGCCGCGATCGGCCCCGCCCAGCTCACCCGCTGGCGCCGGACCGCCAAGGCGGCGAGGCTTGCAAACAGAAGGCTGGCGTCGAAGGCCATGAAGAGGCCTGGCCCCCGGAGCAGCCTGTCGCCGACGCCCAGCATCCACGCCATGATCGGGGGATGCCAGGTGTGGTACCGGCCGGTGCGCCCATCGTTCAGTTGGACAAGACTGTCGAAGGAAAGATGGCCCGGCCAGTTCACCGCGACGACGGCGATCCCCCCCAGGATCAGGACAGCGAGTGTGGCGCGCAATGTCCACGGTTCGGCAGCCTCAACCGCCACGGCGGAAACGCGCTTCGCGGCAGCCCCGCACGCCACGGCGCGCTTCACGGCAGAACAGGGTCTTCGATATGGACCGCCCCAGTCCGCTTCAGCTTGCCCCAGGCGTGGCCGGCGCCGCCGAGCGCCCGCAGCAGCGACCGCCACACCACGATATACATGATCTGCCGATAGCAGATCCTTTGGGTGGGCAGGAGCCACAATTCGCGCTTGTCCTCACGGTCAAAGGCGTAGGCTAACCAGCCAGCCGCGATCTCCAGGGCCAAAAAGGCCACGTAAATAGCGACCACCACCCACATCTGGTTGTCCGACGTGGGCATCAATTCATGCTGGGTCGCCGCGATCAGCGTCAGAATCTGACCCAGGATCGCAAGCCCGAGCTGCAGGTCCACGAGCGGCGCGAGCACCTGGGCGGCGATCTGGAAAAGCCACAAGGTCGGTAAGGCCAACCAGCCGAACCAGCCAAAATGGAACGTCGCCGAACGATGTTTCCATAGGCATTGCAGCGTGCCGAAGGTCCAGCGGAAGCGCTGGCGCATAAGACCGCCCAGGCTCTCGGGCGCCTCCGTGAAAGCGAAGGCGTAAGGCTCATTGACGCCGATCCAGCCCGCTTCCCGCATCCGCCAGGTCAGGTCCATGTCCTCGGCCAAGGTGTCGGAGCGATAGCCGCCGACCTGACGCAGCGCCTCGGTTCGGTAGGCGCCGATCGCGCCCGGCACCACCGTGATCGCGTTCAGCCGCGACATCGCCCGACGATCGACGTTCTGAGAGGTGATGTACTCCAAGGACTGCCAGCGGGTGACCAGGCTCTTGCGGTTGCCGACCTTCACATTGCCGGCCACCGAGCCGATGGCCGGATCGCTGAACCAGCGCGCCAACAGCGCCAGGGCGTTGGGGGCGAGTTGAGTGTCGGCGTCCACGCCCACCACGATGTCGGCGTCGACGAGCGTCAACGCCAGGTTCAGGGCCGAGGCCTTACCGCCATTGGGCTTGGTTAACAGCCGCACTCTGGGATTGGCGCCAAAGGCCTGCGCGACAATATCGCCGGTGCCGTCGACCGAGCCGTCATCGACCACGATCACCCGCACATCCACGCCCTGATTGGATAAAAGGCTGTTAATGGTGCGCACGATCACCGGCGCCTCGTTATAGGCGGCGATCATGGCGTCTACGCGCGGGGTATCCAGGAGATTTGGCCGCTCCGGCCCCGGTCGCGCCGCCAGCCCGATCATCAGCGCGATCCGCAGCAGCCCAAGCGCGATGGCGGTCGTGAAACCCCAGAATACGAAGGTGTTGAAGCCCCGTGACAGGGTGAAGGCCATGGCGTCGATCCGAGCGAAGCCCCGATCGGATCGGCCAAGCAGCGGCATACTCCAGGCGCGGTCATGCCCCTCCAACTCGCCGACGGTGACGAAACGATAGCCCTTGGCCTGCAACGTCGCGATCAGCCCGTCCAGAGAGGCCAGGGTTGTCGACCGGTCGCCGCCGCCATCGTGCATCAGAATGGCCCAACCGCCCGTCGTGTTGAGCTGATGCATGACCGAGTCTTGAATGTCTTGGGCCGTCAGGCGGTGCACCGTTCCGTCGGGGGCGCGGGGGAAGAGGTCCCAATCGTCGGTGTCGATCGACTCGCCGGCGGTGACATAGCCGGCGTCGTCGGCCACGGCCACGGGCATGATCTCGCCATAGGTCTGGGGCTGGGAGTCGGCGTTGTAAGGGGGGCGAAACAGCTTGGGCGAGCGGCTGAGTACAGCCTGGAAGGCGCGCTGCGTGGCGCTGAGCTCCAGCTTCACCCGCTCTTCGCTCACGTGGGCCATATTGGGGTGGGTGAAGGAGTGGTTGCCGATCTCCTCACCGTCCCGATACACCTCGCGCACGATATCGGGGTATTCGGCGACCTGCTCGCCGATCATGAAGAAGGTGGCCTTGACGTTGTGGCGCTTCAGCACGTCCAGGATGCGCGGCGTCCAAATCGGATCTGGACCGTCGTCGAAGGTGAGCGCGATCTCATGGTCGGGCGAGCCGCTGCTCTCCACCAACCAGCCGAAGGGATAGACCTGATAGGTCTCGTCGGTGATCAGGCCGTTGGTAGGATCGACGTCATACTGGCGGGCGCCCGCTTCCGGATGGCGGATGACCCGCAGCAGTTCGCCCTCGCCGATGAACCGCACGGCGGCGGACCGCGCGACGGTGTGAAGGTCGCCTGCGCTTGAGGCGTGACGGCCGAACACCTGCCAGATGGACGCATCCTCCTGGCCCAGCGACCAGATCGCGCCGCCCCGAAAGCCATAACCCCGCGCCAGCGTCAGAGAGTTTCGCGCCGTCACGGCGTCTTGAAACCAGACCTCGTGAAGGTGGTTGGTTTGGGGGTCGATATATTGGAAGGTCGGCTCCATCGCAGCGGCGTCGAAGTCGATGACGTTTTTGGGCGCGTCGTTCGGGCGGAACTTGGCCGCATAGCCGAACACCTCGTCGCTGGTGAGGTTATTGGCATCCTTGTCGGGCACGTCCCAATCGCGTCCATAGACGGCGATACCGTCGAGCAGCTTATTAGGCGGCAACAGGGTGGCGAAGCGCTTCAGCGTCGTCTCGACATATCCCGCAGACGCGATGGGTCCAGGGGTGGGCGAATCGGCGCCGGTTTCGTCATAGGCCATGACCAGCGAATAGTCGGCGGCGGTCCCCAAGGCGCGAATAGCGCGGTCGTCGAGATCGTCCTCAAGGGTGGTTGAAACCTCCAGACCGTGGGCGTGAAAGGTCTTGGCCAGGGCGCCCAGCCAATGGCCGAGCTTGACGCCGGTGCGACCGTCCAGGTTTTCGAAATCCAGTTGGACGCCTTGATAGTTGTTGGTCTGAACGAACTTCAGCAGGGCGTCGATCACCGCGGCGCTCTTGGCCGGATCGTCCACCATCCGCTTCACACGCTGGAGGTCGAAGGCGCCGTTTTCGAAATTTTGGAACAGCGGAACGATGCGCACCCCATTCGTCCGGGCCGCCGTCTCCAAGTCGTGCGTACTCGAGCTCTTCCACTGCGCCGTAATCAAACCGCCACCGTCGGCGCCGAGCGACAGCCAGGTCGGATAGACATGGGTGAGGTCGGCGGCGTGGTCCTTGAAGGAGGCCAGCGCGTAGTCGACCCCAAAGGGTTGGAAATAGGCGCCGGAAATCTGATCGGCCGCCACAAGAGGCGCCTTTACGGCCCGGGCTCGACGATCGGCGGCGATGCGGGCGAACAGGGCCTTGCGTTCCGCGGCGAGCTTGCGGGTCGGCTTGCGGGCGAGCGGCGGACCATGCACCGGCGCCACGACCTCCGCTGTCGCCGGCGTCGGCGGCGCGAAGGCGACGCTGGCCATGAAACTCACGAACAGCGCTAAAGCCGCCACGGCGATGATCGCAGCGGCGACGCGCAGGCCCCACGCGCGATGGCCTGTCGGATCCAGAAAAATGGGCTTGGGAGCGAGGCCCATCCGCTCAGCCGCTCACCGCGACCGAAAAATACGCGAGCCAGATGGCGCACGACGGCGGGACGGACATTTCACTCATACGGTCAGAGCTACATGATTTTGCAATGGAAAGCCACGCGACCAAGAGCCCGACAGCGACCGCGTCGCGACCGGTGTCACGACACTGTTAGATCGGGTCGCGTTGCGCGCTCGAACCTTGTCATGGCCCAGGGCGTTGGCTTGCGACAATATCCGCACGGCGGTTTCGGAGCTTTGAACATGAGTACGAAAATTCTGGAGATCGCGCCCAGCCTCGGCAAGTGGGCGATTTTCCATAATCGAGTCGCTCTCGCGACATTCGATACGGAAGATGCCGCGGCTCATGCGGCAGAGGCCATCGCTAGAACCCAGCCGCTCGGCGACGATGCGGAAATCCATGTCTTGGACCATGACGTCGAAGAGCCGGTTTGAGGCGCGGGTTCAAGATTGTTGGGCGTCCGCCGCAACGGCATAGAGAGGCGGCGCTTTGAAGGTCCGACGTGCCCTCGGGCTCAAGCTGCGCTTGGCCCAAGGGCACGCCAAACCCTGCGCAGCGCCGCTTGGCGCTATTTCGCGAGCGAATCCTTAAAGGCCTTGGCCGGTTGGAAGACGACCTTGCGCGTCGCTGCGATCTGAACCGGTTCCTTGGTCCGGGGATTGCGTCCCACGCGCGCGGGCTTGTCCTGGACCTTGAACTTGCCAAAGCCCGGCAGCGAAACTTCTTCGCCCTTCAGAGCAGCGGCGCGGATTCCTTCAAACACGGTCTCGACCAACTCCTTGGCCTGAGCCTTCGTGAGCTTGGGATCGGCGTCCGCCACGCGTTCGGCGAGTTCAGCCGCATTCATCATTACATCTCCATTTGGACTCGAAGCGGCGACCCTGCCAGGACTAGAGCCCGCCGTCCACCGGGTCTGACCGGCGTTGGCCGCGATAATTTGCCGAAAACCGGCGATTGGCGACTGGCGGGGTGATTTCCACGGCGATTCGGCCTCAGAACGAGCCGTATTGGAAAAGCGTGCTGCCGGAGATTTCGCCGAAGCCGCAAGGAGGAGCCCAGATTACGCAACGCCGAAGATATCTGGCGCCGTCCAGTGGGCTGTCGGGCCGGTATAGGACCCGCCTGTCGACCTGGGCGGTGAACTTTTCGCCCGAGGCCGCAAGCCTGAGCGAAGGACTACGGGCGGCGGCGGCGTGTGCAGCGATCGCCGCCGTGGCGGTCCTGTCGCATCGGCCTCTGTTGAGTTGGGCGGCGGTGGCGGCCTTCTGGGCCTGCCTGGTCGATCCGGGAGGGTCGACGCGCATCCGGGCCAAGCTACTGATCGGCTTCGCCTTGTCCGGAACGCTCGTCGCCGTGCTGTGCGCGGGGGTCGCCAGTCTGGGGCCCGGGCCAGCCGTCGCGGTCCTATTTGGCTTGACCGTGATCGGCGCCTTGCTGCGCGTCTACGGCGCCGAGGTTTCGAGCCTGTCCAACATCCTCCTGGTGGTCGTGGTCTATACCGTGTCGCGGCCGATGGCGTCATGGGTCGACCTGGCGGTGTTTGGCCTCCTGTTCCTGGCGGGCTGCGTCTGGGCGAGCGCCCTTAGCCTGACCCTATGGCGGATCCACCCGTTTGCGGCGCCCAGACAAGCTCTGGCCGGTGCGTATAAAGGGCTGGCGGCGCTAGCCATGGGCCTTGCCGAGGTGATGCCGGCAGCCCCGGGCGATCCTGGCTGGACCGCCCACGCCCAGCACGATCGCCGCGCGGCGCGAGAAGCGATCGAGTCCGCCCGCGCCTCCATCGCCCAGACGACGGGCGAACGCGGCGGCATGGGCGCCATCGGCGCGCGTCTATCGGCCGGCCTGAACGTCGCCGAGGGTGAGTTCGCCTATCTGATCGCCCTGGCCGACACGCTCGAACGCCGCCCCATTCCGGACCCCGATCGGCGTCGCCGAACGGTACGACTGATCAAGCAGCTCGCGTCGGTGTTTCATCGCGTCGACCGCTATATCGAAGGCGCCGACGACGGCGACGCGGCGCCAGTCCGGCTGGCGATCCACCGTGTCGCGGTCGCATCCGGGGCTGCGCCGGCGCCCGTTCGCAACCTCATCTTGGACTGCGTCCACGAAGCCGAGCAGGTGCTGGGCGACGCGCCGAGGCCCTCGCTCGGCGTCCTTCCGGCGCCCCATAAGCCATCTGGGGCGGCTCGGATACGAGAGGCGCTCGCGCCCCTGCGCGCCGAACTGCACCCCCAATCGCTGATCTTCCGTCACGCCCTTCGCATGGCGATTTCCGTCTCGTTCGCCTACCTGCTCACCCAGCTGCGCCATATTCCATACGGCTATTGGATGACCATGACGGTGGTGATTATCCAGCAGCCCTATGTGGCGACCACCTGGACGCGCGCCTTGGAGCGGGTGTTGGGCTCGGTCTTGGGCGGCGGGTTGGCGGCCCTGCTGGGGATGGCGTTTCACTCCCAGGGAACCTTGTTATTGCTGATCTTTCCGCTCGCCATGGCGACCATGGCGTTTCGGCCCGTGAACTACACCCTGTTCGTCTTCTTCCTGACGCCGCTCTTCGTTCTGATCTTGGACCTGACCCACCCGGGCGAGCGAGAGATGACGTTGGCTGGGGTGCGAGCCATGAACACCGTGATCGGCGGCGCGGTCGCGCTGGCCGGTGTGACGCTGCTCTGGCCTGCGTCCGGCGCCAACCGGATGCGGCTGGACTTGGCCACAGCCATCGAATGCAATGGAGAGTTCGCGAGCTTGGCCCTCGCCAATCCGAGCAAAGACGGACCCGGCGATCGGGGCGCGAGCGAGCTTGGCGTGGTGGACGCCGCCCGGCGGCGGGCGGGCCTGGCGAGCAACGTAGCAGAGGCCTCGCAGCAACGCGCAGCCTTGGAATCCTGGTGGCGGCGGGGCGAATTGACCGGCGCGGCGGACGTTCTGGGCGTCCTGCGGCGGCTGGCCGGCACGGCCACCACCTTATGGCTCCAGCAGTCCGATACAGATCGCGGGCCGCCGCCCCCCACGGGCGTCCCGAACGCGCAGGTCGAGACCGCGCGCTGGGCTCTGGCGGCGACCGCCGAACTGGCGACCGCTATACGCAGCGCACGACCCGTACCCCCCGTCCCCTCCCACGCCTGGAGTGCGGGCCGCGCCGACGACGATGTCGTGGTTCGGGAAATCGAAGATCTCTACCGCGCCGCGGCGACGCTGGGCGCGCGCAAGCCCAGATGAGTCTAGAGCCAAAGACGGCCGCATATTTCGGCATATGGGTAATATTGCGCATGGCTTTTGAACAAAGCGGGCCATATGGGCCGCTTGTTCCCCATGGTTTTGGAGCCGATGGGCGACTCATGCGTACCAGGAACAATCATGTTCGCCCTGTCTCTGCGTCACACCACACGCTACACCTACCGCAAGTCGGTTGGCTTTGGCGAACATCGTATGATGTTCCGGCCTCGAGAAGGTGTCGATCAGAGGGTGATCGCCAGCCGTCTGATCGTCGTTCCCGAACCCGTCGAACTGCGCTTCGCTCAGGACCTCTTTGGCAACTGGGTTGGGGTTGCGCGGTTTGACGCCCGGGCGTGCGAACTCTCGTTCGATAGCCATGTGATGCTGGAGCACACCCCCAACCTGGCCGCCGAAGCCGCGAGCGATATCATTCGCCCGCTCGCCGCCCGGTTCGATGGCTATAGCGACGACGAGGCGGCCGACCTCGCCGGCTCGATCAAGATGCACTTCCCCGATCCTGAGGGGGCGGTGGGCCGTTGGGCCAGCAGATTTCTATCGCGCGTCGGCGCCACCGATGTGCTGACCGTCTTGTCGGCCATGACCCAGGCGATCCGCAGCGAATTCCGCTACGCCCAGCGGCTGCAGGGCGGATGCCAGTCGCCGTTGGAGACGCTGCATCTGCGTCGCGGCAGTTGTCGGGACTTCGCCCTGCTGATGATGGAGGCGGCGCGAAGCCTGGGTCTCGCCGCCCGATTCTGCTCCGGCTACATCTACTGCGGCGGCGTGGCGACCGGCCCTGCGACGTCGCCGACGGCGCGGCGGGGCGGCGGCCATACCCACGCCTGGGTCAGCGTCTATCTGCCCAGCTGCGGCTGGATCGAGTTCGATCCTACCAACGGCATTGTCGGCAACACCGATCTGGTTCGGGTGGCTGTGGTGCGCGATCCGCGCCAAGCCGCCCCGCTCACAGGGTCCTACACCGGCGCAGCCGAAGATTTCATAGCCATGGAGGTCGCCGTCGATGTCGATGTGGCGCTGCCCCATCATGGCGGCGGCTTCACGTCCTCGGCGCCCGCGCAGCCTCTGCCGACGTTGGAACCCACCCTGCTGCAGGTGGCATAAAAGCGGACGCAACCGAATGCGACTTGGAGAGTTGCTGAGCGATGAAAATTCGCGCGGGCTATGACATCTCCTATAACTGCACGGGGCCGACCCCCATGCTCCTGGTGCTAAGCGTCAGGCCCGAACGCATTGCAGACCTGATCACACCCCAGACCATGACAATATCCCCCCTCGTTCGGGTAGATGAGTATCGCGATGGGTTCGGCAATATATGCCACCGCCTGCTCGCCCCGCCCGGCCAGATCACCTTCTCCGCAGACTTCACGATCCAAGACGACGGCCTTCCAGACGAGGAAAACCTGGACGCAGTGCAACACCCCATCGAGGATCTGCCGCCAGATGTTTTGGTGTTTCTGCTCGGCAGCCGCTATTGTGAAACCGACAAGCTGGTCGATATCGCCTGGTCGCTATTTGGCGCCATACCACCGGGTTGGCGACGGGTGCAGGCCATCGTCGACTATGTTCATGACCGTATCCTGTTCGGCTATCCCCATGCCCGAAACGATCGCACCGCCCATGGCGCGCACCAGGACTGTGTCGGCGTGTGTCGCGACTTCGCCCATCTGGCTGTCGCCCTATGCCGCTGCATGAACATTCCGGCGCGCTATTGCACCGGCTATCTGGGCGATATCGGCATCGCGCCCATCCCAGGCCCGATGGACTTCTCGGCCTGGTTCCAGGTTTTTCTAAGTGGCCGCTGGTACACGTTCGACGCCCGCCACAATAAGCCCCGCATCGGCCGTGTACTCCAAGCCTTCGGCCGCGACGCCACCGACGTCGCCATCGCCACGACCTTTGGGCCGGCGACCCTGATGAAGTTCGACGTAATCGCTGAGGAGGTGGGTTAGGCTCCCGTCACTACTCTGCCGCCAGGTTCGACCGGGCGTGGGGAAACAACCGATCGAAGCGGCCGAGCGCCGGCGGATCGAGGCGGACGCAGAGGTCGAGGGCGCCGTCGTCGGTCTCGCGCCGGTCCACCACCCGGCCGTTACGGTAAAGCCAGGCCAAGGCTTCGCCCTCGTCGGCGCTCAGCCGCAAGTCCACCGGATCGGCGACATCGACGCGGGACGCCACCAGCTGCAGAAGCTCAGCCGTCCCCTCCCCCGTTAACGCCGATACTGCGACCGCGGGCGCACCGCCGGCGATCTTGGGGCCGGCGATCTTGGCGGCTGTGGCGCTACGTTCGGCGCGGGTGAAGACGATCTGGCGGTCCTCATCGGGAAGTCGGTCGATCTTGTTCCAGACCTCGATCAGGCGCCCCGACTCCTCTTCTACGCCCAACTGCTCAAGCACCTGTCGCACGTCAGCCGCCTCCGCTGCGCTCGACTCGCCCGCAATGTCGCGCACATGCAAGATCACGTCGGCCTCAAGCACCTCCTCCAGGGTGGCGCGAAAGGCGGCGACCAGTTCATGGGGCAGGTCGGAGATGAAACCCACGGTGTCGGACAGGATGGCCGGGCGCCCGTCCGGCAACTTCAACATGCGCAGAGTCGGATCGAGCGTCGCGAACAGCATGTCCTTGGCGAGCACCTGACCGTCGGTCAGGCGATTGAACAGGGTCGACTTGCCGGCGTTGGTGTAGCCGACCAGAGCGACGACCGGAAAAGGGGTGCGCTTGCGGGCCGAGCGGTGCAGAGCCCGCGTGCGGCGCACATCGACAAGCTCGGCCTTGAGCTTGGCCATGCGTTCGGCGAGCAGGCGACGGTCCGCCTCGATCTGGGTTTCACCGGGCCCGCCGAGGAAGCCAAAGCCGCCGCGCTGGCGCTCCAGGTGGGTCCAGGTACGCACCAGGCGAGAGCGTTCGTAGGACAGCCGCGCCAGCTCGACCTGAAGCTTGCCTTCGCGGGTGCGGGCTCGGCGCGCGAAGATTTCCAGGATCAATCCGGTCCGATCGACGACCTTGACGTTCCAAGCCTTTTCCAAATTGCGCTGCTGAACCGGCGTCAGCGCATCGTCGACCACGACCACATGGACGTCCAAGGCCCGAACGCGCTCGCCTACGGCCTCCACCCGGCCCTTGCCGAACAAGGTGGCCGGGGTGGAGGTGCGCAACGGCGAAATCGCCGCCTCCGCCACCACAAGATCGAGCGCCCGGGCCAAGCCCGCCGCCTCGTCCAGCCGCGATTGCGGCTCGCGGAGCTGATCGCCCCGGTCGCGCAGAGGATGGAGCACGATAGCGCGCTCCACGCCGGGACGCCGATCTATCGATCGCGCCTTACCCGGCCGCCGGTGATCGTCGGCGCCGTCTTCGGACGAGCGGGGGTCTTCGGCGGAGTGAAGGTCAGAGGTCAATCGCGGCCTAGTCTTCGTCCTCGATAGAGGGCTCATAGAGTTGGACCGGCTGAGCCGGCATGATCGTGGAGATGGCGTGCTTATAGACCAACTGGGACTGGCCGTCGCGACGCAGGAGCACGCAAAAGTTGTCGAACCAGGTCACGACGCCTTGAAGTTTGACGCCGTTGACAAGGAAGATGGTGAGCGGGGTTTTGGTCTTGCGCACACTGTTGAGAAAGGTGTCCTGAAGGTTCTGCTTCTTTTCGTTCGACATCTTAGGTCCTGATTAACGTCGCAGCGTCCGTTTGGCTGCGGCACACACAAAGGGGATGATGCAATTTTGGCGCCCCAAGACCGGGTCTAAAGACCCGGGGCGTCTGCATCGCGACCCCCGATTAAACGGCGGTTCGCTTCGCAGCGTCTAGATATAAGGCACGCAAACGTTTTGCGACAGGCCCAACGTGGCCGTCCGAGACCTGGACTCCGTCGATCTTGACCACAGGCGTCACGAACGCCGAGGCTGCGGTGACGAAGGCCTCGCGCGCGCCCTTCGCCTCAGCGAGGGTGAAGGGTCGCTCTTCGACCGCCATCTGCAGCTCGGCGGCGATCTGCAGAAGCGTCTTGCGCGTCACACCCCGCAAGATGTTGGCGCCCGTGTCGCGCGTTCTCAAGATTCCAGCCGCATCGACGATCCAGGCGTTGGTGGAGGCGCCTTCGGTGACCAAACCCTCTGCGTCGATCAGCCAAGCCTCATAGGCCCCCGTCTCGCGCGCGGCCTGTTTGGCGAGCGCATTGGGCAATAGGCCGACGGTCTTGATATCGCAGCGGCCCCAGCGCTGGTCGGGCTGGGTAATGACCGCGACCCCCGTCTCCGCCTTAGCCTCGGCCGCAACGAGATCGACAGTGCGCGCCGTCACGACCACCGTCGTCGGCGTGCCGGGTTCCGGAAAGGCATGATCCCGCCGCGCGGCTCCCCGGGTAATTTGCAGGTAGACGATACCGTCCCTCACCCGGTTGCGGCGCAGCGTCTCGCGCAGCACGCGCTCCAGCGCCGCACGGGTCATCGGCGCATCGATCCGCAACTCCGACAAGCTGCGCGCCAGCCGCTCGAAATGGCCGTCTGCATCGGCGAGGCGACCGCCAAACGCCGCCCAGACCTCGTAGACGCCATCGGCGAACTGGAAACCGCGATCTTCGATATGGACGGCCGCCTGGGCGTGGGGCGTGTAGCGGCCGTTGACGTAGGCGATGCGCGACACCTTAGTCCTCTCCGTCGTCCGCGCCCCGAAGCGGCGAAACCCCTAAGGATTTGAGCTTGCGGTGAAGCGCCGACCGCTCCATGCCGATAAAGGTCGCTGTGCGAGAGATATTGCCGCCGAACCGCAGAATTTGAGCCGTGAGATACTCTCGCTCGAACACCTCGCGCGCGTCGCGCAGCGGCAGGGCGATAATCCGCTCCGGCCCCATAGACCCCGCCGCGCCGGCCGAAGACACCTCCGATGGCAGCATGTCGGCCGTCACAACCTCGCTCGGATCGCCCGACGCCAAGATCAGCAGCCGCTCGATGTTGTTGCGAAGCTGGCGCACATTGCCAGGCCAGGCGTGGACCTGGAGCGTGGCGATGGCGTCTTCGCCCAAGGTGCGTCGGGGCAGGCCTGTGGCTTCGCTGATCCGATCGATGAAATAGGTCACGAGCTCGGCGATATCCTCCCGCCGCTCCGACAGGCCCGGCACCCGAACCGGCACGACGTTGAGGCGATGGAACAGGTCTTCGCGGAACCGATCCGCCTGAATTTCTTCGCGTAGGTTGCGCGCCGTGGCGGAGATCACCCGCACATCGACCTGCACGTTCTGATCGCCGCCGACGCGGCGAAAGCGCTGTTCGACCAGGACGCGAAGGATGCGGCCCTGGCTCTCGCGCGGCATGTCGGCGACTTCGTCCAGGAACAGGGTGCCGCCATGAGCGCGTTCGAACACGCCGATCTTGCGAGGTCGACCGCCCTCGCCTTCCTCGCCGAACAGCTCCAGGTCCATCCGCTCCGGCGTCATGCCGGCGGCGCTGAGCGCCACGAACTCGCCCTTGGCCCGGGAGCTTTGTTCGTGAATGAGGCGCGCCACCAGCTCCTTCCCCGACCCCGGCGGCCCGGCGATCAAGACCCGGCTATTGGCTGGGGCGATTTTGGCGATCAACTGCTTTAACTGCTGAATCGCCGCCGATTGACCGACCATGCCGTCCGGCGCCAGGGCCTGGGTGCGCAGGCGACGGTTCTCGCGCTTCAGGCTGGTGGCCTCCAGCGCCCGCTCGACCAGGAGCAGCAGCCGGTCAGACTTGAACGGCTTTTCCAGGAAGTCGTAGGCGCCGCGGCGGATCGCGCTGACCGCCGTCTCGATGGTGCCATGGCCGGAGATCATTAGAACAGGCAGATCCGCATCGAGCGTCTTGATCAGATCGAGCAACTCCAGCCCGTCCAAACCGCCGCCCTGCATGCAGATATCGAGAATCAGCAGCGCAGGCCGGCGTGCGCGGATGGCCGCCAGCGCGGCGTCGGAATCGGCCGCGGTGCGTACGGAATAGCCTTCGTCTTCAAGAATACCGGCTACCAGGTCACGGATATCGGCCTCGTCGTCTACGACAAGGATGTCAGTCGCCATCAGTTGAACCTCATAGGGTCGCCAATCGTGCGGTGGCCCATCATGCCGTCGCCAGGGTGGATTGGGCCGACCGGGTCTGTTGCAATTTATCCGATAGACTATGCCGCGCAAAACGCAGCATCACCTTGGCGCCGCAGACGGCGCCAGGAAGGCCGTCGGGCGGCGCGTCCGCGTCCCCCAGCAAAAGTTCGCCGCCGTGTTCCTCGCAGATTCGTTTGACGATCGCCAAACCTAGCCCTGTGCCCTTATCGCGGGTGGTGACATACGGCTCGGTCAGGCGGTCACGGTTCTTCGTCGGCAGGCCTGGGCCGTTGTCCTGAATCTCAAACGTCACAGACATCTGGTCCGCGATCAGCTGCGCGCGGATTCGCCCGGGCGGCGACGGCGTCGATGCGACGCGTGCGGCCACGGCTTCGCCGGCGTTCTTCAAGACGTTGAGAAGCGCCTGTGAGGTCAAGCCCGCATCGCACATGATCGGAACGGCTTCGCCACAGACATCGCAGTCCACCTCGATATCGGGATAGCCCACCCGCTGGGAGAAACACGCCTGGCGCAGGAGCTCGGCTGCGTCTGCGGCGGCGAACCGGGGCGCGGGCATCCGGGCGAAGGAGGAAAACTCGTCGACCATCCGGCCGATGTCGCCGACCTGGCGGATGATCGTATCTGTGCAGCGATCGAAGGTTTCGACGTCGGACTTGATCTCACGCCGGTACTTGCGCCGAATACGTTCGGCCGACAGCTGGATTGGCGTGAGGGGATTTTTGATCTCGTGGGCGATACGCCGCGCGACGTCGCGCCAAGCCGCATTACGCTGAGCGGTCACCAGACGCGTGATGTCGTCGAAGGTGAGCACGACGCCGCCTTCGTTGCGCCCCGACGCCCGCACCCGCAGCCGCCGCGTCTCGGCGCCTCGCACCAAGTCGATCTCTGCGTCGGCGTCGTGGGCCGCAGACGCCCGATTTACGACCTCTGTCAGCTCCGGCGCCACATCGGCGAGAGGCCGGCCAAACGCGCCGCGTTCGCCTAAGGCCAACAGCGTCAGCGCGCGCGCATTGACGGCCGATATTCGCCCGGACGGATCGAGGCCGATGACCCCGGCGCTGACGCCGGACAGCACCGCTTCGATAAAGCGGCGTCGCGACTCCGCCTCCATACCGGCGGCGCGTAGCTCCGCCTGCTGGGTCTGAAGATCGCCGGTCATGCGGTTGAACGCCCGAGACAAGACGGCGATTTCCTCAGGATCGTGTCGACTGTCGACCCGAACGCTGAGGTCGCCGCCCGCAACCCTGTCCGCCGCCTGCACAAGACGCGCCACCGGCCCTGCAAGCTGGATCGCCACCGTCATGCCGAGCCAGATCGCGCCGACCAGCACCAGAAGCGCGATGGACAGGTAGCTGAGGATAAAGATCGTCTGCACCCGCAAGCGGTTATGATCGGCCAGCCGATAATCCAGCACAGACAGCTGGGCGCGCCGAAGTTGGGCCATGATGCCTTCGCCGAAGGGGCGGGCGACATAGAGATAGGCGTCTGGATAGGCCTTCAGACGGATCAAGCCCCGGATATAGTCGGAGCTGAACTCCTGCGTTCTCACGTCGCCTTGGGCGGCCGCAGCGATCGCTGACATCGGCGGCGCCAAATAGGGCGGCGCCGACGACTGTTCGGCCCGCGCTAGAACCCGGCCTTCGCCGTCTATGACATAGACAGCCGCCATATCCCGAGCCGCGGCCTCTTCATAGAGAAAAGCCGTGAACTGCATCCGGCTGCGGTCAAACCCCTGAACGTTGCGATTGAGATCGGTCGCCATGGAGTCCATCCGGTCGCGGATGAAGGCCTCCTGCTCTTTCAGATAGGCCTTGGTCACGGTCGTCGCGTTATCGACCACAGTGCGCACGCGGCTGGAAAACCAGGTCTCCATACCTTGAGTCACCACCAGGCCGAAGAAGAGCGCGATGATCACCGCGGGAGCCATGGCGGCGACGGCGAACAAAATCACGAAGCGTCGGTGCAGCCTGACGGCGGCGTCCCGCGCCTTGGACCCGAACAGGCCTAGCACGCGCCAGCCGGCGACCATCGCCAACCCCAGGATAATCATGAGGTTGGCCGTCAGAACGATCAAGATCGCAGTACTCGGCGCCGAGACGGGATGGGAACCGGGCGCCCCGACGCTGGCCAGGGTGCAGACCACCGTCACGGCCGCAGATAAGACATAGAGGGTGGTGAAGACGTAGCGCGCCAGCGGTCTGGTCGCCGCCTCCAGAGGCGCGCCTGGATAGGAAGGCTGGGCCGAGGACTGCGCCATCGTGACGTCGGACATGGCGGCAAGTTAAACCACTGTGCTCCATTTTCAACGCCTTGTTGCTTCAAAGCCAGATTTCAGAGCGGGCTGCTCGCTGCGCAGCGCCCGACCTGTGCGGCCGGTTCATCCTGGACAACCCCACCGCAGGGCTGCAAAAGCGCGGTCATGAAATTTTCGGCAGTCATCGTGGCGGCGGGCGCGGGCCTGCGGGCTGGAGGCGATCTTCCCAAGCAATGGCGCCCGCTGCTGGGCAAACCGGTCGTGCGGTGGTCGGCAGAGGCCCTGCGCGACGCTGGGGCCGATCCTCTCGTTGTCGTCTGCCCAGCCGGGGACGAGGACCGCGCACGCCTATTGTTGGGCGACCTCCCCGGCGTGATCCTGGTGAATGGCGGCAAGGAGCGGATCGACTCGGTCCGCGCCGGCCTCGATGCGTTGCGCAGCGCCGCGCCCGAGATCGTGCTGATCCACGACGCGGCCCGCCCGTTTGTCACAAAAGCCCATGTCGAGGCCCTGATCGAGGCGCTCGGCGACGCGGACGCCGCCCTGCCCGCCCTGCCTGTGAGCGATACCGTGAAGCGCGCCGGCCCGGACAAACGCGTGACCGACACCGTCGATCGCACGCATCTCTGGCGCGCTCAGACGCCCCAGGCTTTCCGCTTCGAGGTGCTGACAAACGCCTACGCGACCTGGCCGGCCGATGAAACGCCGACCGACGACGCCGGCGTGGTCGAACGGTTCGGCGGGGTTGTGGCCCTGACGCCGGGCGATCCCCTGCTCATCAAGCTCACCTATGCGGAGGACTTCTCCATGGCCGAGAAACTTGCCGAAGCCTTTGGGGGCGCCGCTCGAATCACCCGCGTGGGCCAGGGCGTCGACGCCCACCGTTTTGGCGACGGCGACTCGGTCTGGCTATGCGGCGTGAATATTCCCCATACCCAATCGCTGCTCGGACACTCCGACGCCGACGCCGGCCTGCACGCCCTGACGGACGCCATCCTAGGCGCCATCGGCGAAGGCGACATCGGCGACCACTTCCCGCCGACCGACCCGAAATGGCGCGGCGCGGCGTCAGACCAATTTCTGCTTCATGCCGTCGAGCTGGTGCGGGCCAAGGGCGGCCGGATGATCAACGCCGACGTAACCCTGATCTGCGAACGGCCCAAGATCAAACCCCACCGCGCCGCGATGCGCCAACGCCTGGCGGAATTGTTGGACCTACCGCTCGACCGCGTCAGCGTGAAGGCCACCACGATGGAGGAAATGGGCTTCACCGGCCGCAGCGAAGGCCTCGCCGCCCAGGCCGTCTGTTTGGTCGAAACACCGGCATGAGCGGGATGGGCGCAGGGTCAGAAAAAGTGAACCCTTCCCCCTCTTATGGGGGAAGGGCAGGGTTGGGGGTTTTCGCGCTACGATCAGGCGATGAGCGCCTGAGGCGACGCCGCCTCCCCGACCATCTTGGCGCCGCTGGTGGAAAGACCCCCATCCCCTGCCCCTTCCCCCAAAAGAGGGGGAAGGGAATGGACGCTTGCTGATGTTCCCCCCCGCCATTCTCGCCCTGGCCGTCGATGTACTTGACGGGTGCCGACGCCGAGGCTGGCGGCTTGCGACCTCGGAAAGCTGCACCGGCGGGCTGGTCGCCGCGGCCCTGACGGAGGTCGCCGGGTCGTCGGACGTCTTTGATCGCGGCTATGTCACCTATTCCAATGACGCCAAGGCCGCGCTGCTTGGCGTGCCGGAGCACCTTTTGGCGAGCTATGGCGCCGTCTCGTCGCAGGTCGCGGCGGCGATGGCGCAAGGCGCCCTGTCGCGGGCCGATGCGGATTTGACGGTCGCCGTCACGGGGATAGCCGGCCCCGGCGGCGGATCGGCCGACAAACCTGTGGGCCTGGTTTATTTCGCCACCGCCGTTCAGGGCGGCGACATTTCAGGCCATGTGGAGCAGTTCGGCGATCTCGGCCGCACAGCCGTGCGGCAAGCGGCGCTGACAATCGCGCTTACGCTTCTCCAGGCGCGGCTGACCTGAGCGGCGCAGGCGCGGCCGGCCCCCGCGCGGGGCCATAGAGCGCCCGGGCGCGGCTTTCAAAGCAAGCGATCAGCCGATCCACCGCCAGGCCGAAATTTGCCTTGAGCAGCAGGTCGAGGACCCTGGACTTGAACTCAAAGTCGATGTCGAACACCACTTCGCAACCCTGTGGGTGCGGCCGGAAGGCCCAAACGTTGTTCAACCGCTTAAACGGGCCAGACACCAACGACACCTCTATTCGGCGCGCGGGGCCATTGCGCGTGACGTTGGTGCCGAACCGCTCCTTTAGGAAAGAAAAGCCGACGCCAGCCTCAGCGAACAGGCTCGACCGCCCTTCCCCCAGATCGCGCGCCTGGTCGACTCGCATAGTGGTGATCCAGGGCACGAACTCCGGATAACGCGCCACGTCGCCGACCAGATCGAACAGTTGGTCGGGGCTATAGGGCAGGATGCGGCTGACGTGATGGCGCATGGCGTAAGCTTGGCTTGGACCTTGGGGCTTTTTAAGCCCTGGCCAGCTTGGCCTCCGTCATCTTGGAGTCGCGCGCTGCCCGCAGGCGGGCGAAATCCTCCCCGGCGTGGTGAGACGAGCGCGTGAGCGGGCTGGCCGACACCATCAAGAACCCCTTGGCGCGGGCGATGCCTTCAAGGGCGGCGAACTCATCCGGCGAGACGAACCGATCGATGGGGGCGTGTTTGCGGGTCGGCTGCAGATACTGGCCGATGGTGATGAAGTCGACCCCGGCGGAGCGCATATCGTCCATCACCTGCATCAGCTCCTCCTTGGTTTCGCCCAAGCCGACCATCAGGCCGGACTTGGTGAACTGAGCCGGATCGCGCTCTTTCACGCGTTCGAGGAGCCGCAGAGAATGATAGTAGCGCGCGCCCGGACGGATGCTGAGATAGAGCCGCGGCACGGTTTCCAGATTATGGTTGAATACGTCCGGCCTGGCGTCGATCACGCGCTCGGCGGCGCTGGTGGGCTTGCGCAGGAAGTCAGGCGTCAAGATTTCGATGGTGGTGTCGGGCGCGGCGAGGCGGATGGCGCCCACCACCTCGGCGAAGTGGGCGGCGCCGCCATCCTCCAGATCGTCACGGTCGACCGAGGTGATGACGACGTGCTTCAACCCCATCCGCGCGACCGCATCGGCCACCCGCCGGGGCTCGGTGGCGTCCAGCGGCCCGGGCAGGCCTGTGGAGACGTTGCAGAAGGCGCAGGCCCGGGTGCAGGTTTCGCCCATGATCATCATGGTGGCGTGACGCACCGACCAGCATTCGCCGATATTGGGACAGGCCGCTTCCTCGCAAACCGTGGTCAGGCCGTGCGCCTTGACGATATCGCGCGTCTCCAGATAGCCGGCCGAGCCTGGCGCACGTACCCGCAGCCAATCCGGTTTGCGCAGCACGGCCGAGTCCGGCCGGTTCTGCTTTTCCGGGTGGCGCGCCTTGACGGCGAGGGTGTCGATCAGCGTGGCCATCGGCTCACTTAAAGGAAAACAACGACTTCAGGAAATTTGTGCGGGCGTGGCGCTTATTTTTACGAGCCGCGGCGTCGGCGTCTTTCAGCCAGAACACCTGCACCACTCGGCGCTCGCCGGTGAAGGGCTTGTGGCCATGCCAAGAGTCGTCCGCCCGGGCGAAGGCCGCAAACCCGCCATAGCGCGCCGGAATCGGATCGGTCCCCGGCCCGTCGAGGTCCGGCCCCTCCAGAAACCGCAAAGCGCCCGCACCCTGGCCCCAATCGTCGTTCAGATAGACAAGCGCCGTCGCGACCTTGTCCTCGCCGTCGGTATGAGGACGACCGTCCTTGGCCGCCGACCATTTGCGAACCACGATCATCTTGGGCCGATCGACCAGATCGCGGTCTAGCTTGTCGCCCACGATCTTGGAGAACTCAGGCTTGCGCAGGTCCTCCAACAGGGCCGCGAAGCTCGGGCCATAGCTTAGCTGCTCGACCGGAAAGAAACCGGCCTTGGACTCATCGGGGAAATCCCGCGCCAGGTCGGCCTTCACCGTATCCGGCAACAGATCCTGCGCCGTGATGTGGGGAAAAGGCGACGCCGTGGTTGGGCGCGCCGCCAATTTTTCAAGACTCAGCAAAGGGCCTCTCCCCTCGTGACGCTATCTATTTAGCGAGTCCGCAGGCCGTCCGCCATGAGGACCGGCGAGATCAGCTATTCAAGACGATGCCATAGGCGTCCAGGCTCGCCTCGTGCATGGCTTCGGACATGGTGGGATGGGGGAAGACGGTCGCCATGATCTCGGCCTCGGTCGCCTCCAGCGTCATGGCCAGCGCGAAACCCTGGATCATTTCCGTCACCTCGGCCCCGATCATGTGGGCGCCGAGCAGTTGGCCGGTCTTGGCGTCGAACACGGTCTTGACGAAGCCCTCGGTCTCGCCCGCCGCAATCGCGCGACCGTTGGCGCGGAAGGGAAAGCGACCGACCTTGAGTTCGCGGCCACCCGCCTTGGCCTGGGCCTCGGTCAGGCCGACCGAGGCGACCTGGGGATTGGTGTAGGTGCAGCCGGGTATGGGCGCGGTGAGCGGAGCCGGATCCTTGCCCGCGATATGTTCGACGCAATGGACGGCCTCGTGGCTCGCCTTGTGCGCCAGCCAGGGGGGACCGGCGACGTCGCCAATGGCGTACAGCCCCCGCACGCCGGCGCCCGCGTGCGCATCCGTGACGATATGGCCGCGGTCGATCTTTACGCCCAAGGCCTCCAGGCCCAGGTTCTCCACATTGCCCTCGATACCGACCGCGACAATGGCGCGCTCGCCCTCGAGCGTCTCGGCCTTGCCGCCGGCCTCCAGCTGCAAGCTAACCCCGTCCTTGGTCTTGGCGAGCTTTGTCACCTTGGCTGAGGTGCGGAACTTGATCCCGCGCTTTTCCAAGGCCTTGCGGGCGGCGGCTGAGACGTCTTCGTCTTCCACCGGCAAGATACGGTCGAGAGCTTCGATCACGGTCACGGACGAGCCCAGCGCCCGGTAGAAGCTGGCGAACTCCAGACCGATGGCGCCTGAGCCAATCACCAGCAGGGACTTCGGACAGGCCTTGGGCGTCATGGCCTCGCGATAGGTCCAGATTCGGTCGCCATCGCCGACCAGGCCGATGGACGGGATCACCCGTGCGCGGGCGCCTGTGGCCACGATCACCGCCTTGGATTGCAGTATACGCTTCGGTCCGGCCTTCAAGGTCACGACCACCTTGGGCGCCGGATCGCCCTTTTCCAGCGTCGCCGTTCCGTCCAGCACTTCGATCTTGTGCTTCTTCATCAGATAGCCGACGCCGCCGTTGAGCTGCTTAGCGACCGCGCGGGAGCGGCCGATCACCTTGTCGAAATCGAACGCTGGCTTTTCGGTCGACAGACCGTAGTCGGCCACATGGCTGAGTTGTTCGTAGATGTCGCCGGACTTCAGCAGTGCCTTGGTGGGGATGCAGCCCCAGTTCAGGCAGATGCCGCCCAGCGCTTCGCGCTCGACGATCGCCGTCTTCATGCCAAGCTGGGAAGCGCGGATCGCGGCGGTATAGCCGCCGGGACCGGCGCCAATGACGATCAGGTCGAAGTCCAGAGCCATGGGGGCCTTTGGGTTAGGGGGACGTTAGAAGACTCTCGTCAGGCGAGAAGCGTGATCGGGTCTTCGATGAAGGTCTTGAAGGCGGCCAACCATCGCGCGCCGATAGCGCCGTCGACCGCCCGGTGATCGCAGGTGAGGGTCACCGTCATCACGGTGGCGATGGCGAGCTGGTCGCCGCGCACCACCGCCCGCTTCTCGCCCGCACCGACCGAGAGGATGCAGCCCTGGGGCTCGTTCAGGATGGAGTTGAACGACTTGATACCCATCATACCGAGGTTGGAGAGGGAGAAGGTGCCGCCTTGGAACTCCTCCGGCTTCAGCTTGCGCGACCGCGCCCGCTCGGCCAGATCCTTCATGGTCTTGGAGATATCGGCCAGGGTACGGGTTTCCGCGGCGCGGACGATCGGCGTGATAAGACCGCCATCGATGGCTACCGCGACCGCGACGTCGGCGTGGTGGTGCATGGCGATGCCGTCCGGCGTGTAGGAGGCGTTCGCGTCCGGCACGGCCTTAAGCGCGGCGGCGCAGGCCTTGACGATCAGGTCGTTGACCGAAACCTTGACGCCCTGCTTCTCCAGTGCGCCGTTGATACGCACACGGGCATCGAGCAGCCGATCGATCTCCAGATCGATGGTCAGCGGGAAATGCGGAATGTCCCGGAAGCTTTCGGTCATCCGCCGCGCGATCACCTTGCGCATCCCGTCGAGCGGCACGAGGTCGTAGGTCCCAGGCGGGATGCCGAGCTGTTCCAGGGACTTGACCTGAGCCGGCGCGGCGGCTTGCGGCGCGGACGCCAGGGCCGAGGCAGAAAGCGGCGCAGCGGGTTTCTTGGCAGGCGCCGCGCCGGGCTGGGCCGCGTCGATATCGGCCTTGATAATGCGGCCATGGGGGCCCGAACCCGTCAGGCTTGAAAGATCCACGCCCTTTTGCTCGGCCAGGCGGCGCGCCAGGGGCGAAGCGTACACGCGCGACGGCTTGCCGGTGCTCAACGCCGCCAGCGGGGGCGCCTTTTCGGCCGGCGCGGCGGCGACGGCGGCAGGAGCGGCGCTGGCCTTAGGCGCATCGATGGGCGCGCTTGGAGCGGGGGGCGCGGCCTCAGCGGCGTCTTCGCCCTTGAGCCGGGCGATGGGGGTGTTGACCTTTACGCCCTCCGTGCCTTCGGCGACCAGAATGGCTTCGACCACGCCCTCGTCGACCGCCTCGACCTCCATGGTCGCCTTATCGGTCTCGATCTCAGCGATGACGTCGCCCGAGGAGACGGTGTCGCCCGCCTTCACGTGCCATTTGGCGAGGGTGCCCTCCTCCATGGTCGGCGACAGGGCAGGCATCAAGATGTCGGTCATGATCGGTTCCGGAACGAGTCAGGCGTGGCTCAGATGAGCCAGGGATGCAGCGTTGGCTTCCCAATTGCGGCCGTCAAAGGCAAATATCGAAATGTTGAGGTCGTCTGCGGAATCGAGACAGCGCGCATTGACCGACCAGCCATCGGGATTGGAGCGCGGCCGATAAAAGCTCTTCACACCGCAGATACGACAGAACATGTGCTGCGCCACGCCGGTGTTGAAGGTATAGGCCGTGAGCTGAGCCTCGCCCTTTAACAACCTGAATCGGCTCTCCGGAACGATGACATGGACGAAGCCGACCTTTTCGCACATCGAGCAATTGCAGCTCTGCGCTTCGACCGCCGATGGCAGTTCCGCCTCGAACCGCACGGCGCCGCAGTGGCAGCCGCCAGCGCGCCAGGTTCGCGGGGCGGCATCCGCCTCCCTGTCGGTGGACGCCGGGACGCTATGATTTTGCCCCCGCGCCCCTTTTCCGTCTTGCCCGGACTTGTTCCGGGCATCCATGGCGCGACATCTGAACCGCCCCATGGGTGTCAAGCCTCGCGCCATGGGCCCCCGGAACAAGTCCGGGGGAAGCGGAAGTATTGATCTGGCGCCGCCAATCATCTGTAGCAGACCGCCTTCACCGCCTGGACGATCTTATCCACCGACGGCAAAGCCAGGGCTTCCAGATTGGCCGCATAGGGCATGGGCACATCCTCGCCGTGGACACGGGTCGGGGGGGCGTCCAGGAAGTCGAAGGCGTTTTCGGTGACGCGCTGACAGACCTCCGCCCCGATGCCCATCGGACCCCAGCCCTCTTCGATGCTGACAAGACGATTGGTCTTCTTCACGCTCTCGACGATGGTGGCGTGATCGAGCGGCCGGATGGTGCGCAGGTCGATCACCTCGGCCTCGATCCCGTCGGCGCTGAGCTTTTCCGCCGCTTCAAGCGCGAAGCCGACCATGCGGGAGTGAGCTGTCAGGGTGACGTGCGTCCCTTGGCGGCGCACCTTGCACTTGCCGATCGGCACCAGGATGTCGTCGCCCTCGGGCACATCGAACTCGTGGCCGTAAAGCATCTCGTTTTCCAGGAACACCACCGGGTTCGGATCGCGGATGGCCGACTTCAGCAAGCCTTTAGCGTCGGCGGCGTCATAGGGCGCGATCACGATCAGGCCAGGCACAGAACCGTACCAGTTGGCGTAGTCCTGGCTATGCTGGGCGCCTACGCGCGCGGCGGCGCCGTTGGGGCCGCGGAAGACGATGGGGCAGCTCATCTGTCCGCCGGACATGTAGCGCGTCTTGGCGGCGGAGTTGATGATGGCGTCGATCGCCTGCATGGCGAAGTTGAAGGTCATGAACTCCACGATGGGCTTCAGCCCGGCGAACGCTGCGCCAACGCCCAGACCGGCGAAGCCATATTCCGTGATCGGCGTATCGATCACCCGGCGCTCGCCGAACTCCTGCAGCAGGTCGCGGCTAACCTTATAGGCCCCCTGGTACTGCGCCACCTCTTCGCCCATCAGGAACACATCGCCGTCGCGGCGCATCTCCTCAGCCATGGCGTCGCGAAGGGCGTCGCGTACCGTGGTGCGGACAAGCTTGGCGCCTTCGGGGATTTCCGGATCGGCGACCGCCGGCGCGACAACGGCCGTCGCCTCGCCTTCCGCCCGTACGGGTTCGGTCTCAGGCGGTTTATTTTCCGGCTCGGCCGCGGCCGAGGGCGCAGGCTGGGCCGCGGCTGGCGCAGCGCTCGCGCCCTCGCCCTTCAACCGCGCGATCGGCGTGTTGACCTTAACGCCTTCGGCGCCCGCGGGGACCAGAATGGCCTCCACGACGCCTTCGTCGACGGCTTCGACCTCCATGGTCGCCTTGTCGGTCTCGATCTCGGCGATCACGTCGCCGGACGAGACGGTATCGCCCACCTTGATATTCCATTTGGCGAGCGTGCCCTCCTCCATGGTGGGAGACAGGGCGGGCATAAGTACGTCGGTCATCTGAGGGGTGGCCTTTAGGCGTATACGTCGGTGTAGAGTTCGGCCGGATCCGGCTCAGGCGCGGTGCGGGCGAATTCGGCCGCCTCGGCGACGATCTTCTTCACCTCGCTGTCGATGGCTTTCAGCGCGTCTTCGTTGGCGTAGCCGCGAGTCTCCAGCTTGTCACGCAAGTGATCGATAGGGTCGCGGGTCTTGCGCACCTCATCGACCTCGTCGCGCGTGCGATATTTGGCGGGGTCGGACATGGAGTGACCGCGATAGCGATAGGTCTTCATCTCCAGGATGTAGGGGCCTGAACCGTCGCGGGCATGGGCGGCGGCGCGGGCGCCGGCTTCGCGCACCGCTTCGATATCCATGCCATCCACAGGCTCCCCGGGAATGTCGAAGGAGATGCCGCGCTTATAAAGCTCGGTCTCGGCAGAGGCGCGGGCGACGCTGGTTCCCATGGCGTACTGGTTGTTCTCGATCACATAGACGACCGGCAGCTTCCACAGCTGGGCCATGTTGAAGGCTTCATAGACCTGACCCTGGTTCGCCGCGCCATCGCCGAAATAGGCGTAAGAGACGCGACCGTCCTTGCGATACCAGTTGGCGAGCGCCAAGCCGGTGCCGAGCGGCACCTGGGCGCCGACGATCCCGTGGCCGCCGAAAAAGTTCTTTTCATGAGAGAACATATGCATCGAGCCGCCCTTGCCCCGGGCGGCGCCGGCGGCGCGCCCCGTCAGCTCGGCCATCACGGCTTTGGGGTCCATACCGGCGGCTAGCATATGGCCGTGATCGCGATAGCCGGTGATGATTTGGTCAGCCGGTCCCGCAATCGACTGCATTCCGACCGCGATGGCTTCCTGGCCGATATAGAGGTGGCAGAAGCCGCCGATCAGGCCCATGCCATAAAGCTGGCCGGCCCGCTCTTCAAACCGGCGGATCATCAGCATGTCGCGATACCAGCCCAGCATGTCGTCCTGGCTGGGGCCATTGCTCGCTTTGTCGATCGACGCCTCCTGGTCCTGACCCGCCGCCGACGGACCCGCCGCCGCTTTTGTGGCACGCGCCATCTCACTTCCTTCCGTTACGCGAAGCTCTGTCTAAAGCGCAGTCCGGGTTCGCGAAAGAGCCAATCGACAAGTGGGTTGAGGCAAGGCGTATGTCGAGGTGGAAATGCCGATGACGTCTGGAACGTCACACCGTGTCTAGCGCTGTCAGTCCGCGGGATGGCGCAGGCGCACAACGTAGTCGTTGGGGTCGGTGAAACCCAGGACCTCGCGCGCGCGCTCATCGAGCAAGTCCCGCGACAGGTGATCGTCGCTCAAAAGCTTGACCTGCAGCTCGAGATCGCTGCGCTGCGCCTGGAGCTGGGTCAGCTCCTGTTGGCGCGCCGCCAACGCCTCCTCGCGCCGCGGCGCCGTCAAGACGCCCCGGTCGCCCGTCAACGCCTGGCAGCCGAAGTAGAAGATCAGCAGGGCGAACAAGGCTGTCGGTATATAGGGCTTCAGGTGGCCGATCACGCGAGCTCCAAAAGCCAAGGCGGTGAGTTGGCCATAATCGCAGGGATGGGGTTAATATCGGCTTTCCAAGTCCTAAGCTCTGCGGGCGCCGCCGGCGTCGATTAAAGTTAGCAGCCTTTCCTGCTCTTATGGGGAAGGGGCAGGGATGGGCTATGTCCACACCCCTTACAAAAGACGGCGCGGACGGCAACGCATCCCGTGTCCTTACGTCGCCCGTGTCAAATCCGAAACGCGCCGCGCCCGGCAAACACGGCCTCGTCACCCAGCGCCTCTTCAATCCGCAGAAGCTGATTGTACTTCGCCAGCCGGTCGGAGCGCGCCAGCGAGCCGGTCTTGATCTGACCGCAGTTGGTGGCCACAGCCAAGTCGGCGATCGTCGAATCTTCTGTCTCGCCCGAGCGATGGGACATTACCGATGTATAGGCGGCGCGATGGGCCATATCCACGGCGTCCAAAGTTTCCGACAGGGTGCCGATCTGGTTGACCTTGATCAGGATCGAGTTGGCCAAGCCATCCTCGATCCCCTTGGCCAGACGTTCCGGGTTTGTGACGAAGAGATCGTCGCCGACCAATTGCACCCGATCGCCCAGCGCCTGGGTCAGGAGCGCCCAGCCCTCCATATCGTCCTCGGCGCAACCGTCCTCGATCGACAGAATGGGGAACTTGTCGGCAAGGCCCGCGAGATAGGCGACGATCCCGGCCTGATCCAGCGTCTTGCCCTCGCCCGCCAGGACATAACGTCCATCCTTGAAAAATTCGGTGGAGGCGGCGTCGAGCGCCAGCCAGAAGTCGCGCCCGGCCTCGTAGCCCGCCGCCGCGCCGGCCTTGACGATCAGGCTCAGAGCCTCCTCGGCTGAGCCGATATTGGGCGCGAAGCCGCCCTCGTCGCCGACATTGGTGTTCAAGCCCGCTGTTTGCAGCGCCTTTTTCAGGGCGTGGAAAATTTCCGCGCCCATGCGAAGGGCCTCCGAGAAGGTATCGGCGCCCGCGGGCACGATCATGAATTCCTGGATGTCGATCGGATTATCCGCGTGCACCCCGCCGTTGATGATGTTCATCAGCGGGACCGGCAACACGCGGGCGGAAACGCCGCCGACATATTTATAGAGCGGCAGGCCGGTGGAAAGCGCCGCCGCCTTGGCGGTGGCCAGGCTGACGCCGAGGATGGCGTTGGCGCCCAAACGGCTCTTATTGGCCGTGCCGTCCAGATCGATCAGCGCCGCATCCAGCCGGCGTTGGTCGTTGGCCTCAAAGCCGGACAAGGCGTCGAAGATTTCCCCGTTCACGGCGTCGACCGCCTGGCGCACGCCCTTGCCGCCATAGCGGCCCGCGTCGCCATCGCGCTTCTCCACCGCCTCATGCGCTCCCGTTGAAGCGCCCGAGGGCACGGCGGCGCGTCCCAGGGACCCATCGTCCAGCAAAACGTCGACCTCGACCGTGGGATTGCCGCGGCTATCCAGAATTTCGCGCGCGACGATATCGACGATTTCGGCCATGAGGGTCCTCGGTAGGCGGCTAGGCCGGCGCTTAGGGCGCCGACAAAAAATGAAACAACGCGAGAGCCTTAGCCCACGCGCCGTCGCATCTCAATCCGCTCGGACGCTCAATCCACGCCTCCGCGCAAGACCTCAACAGTGAACCGTGGACCGCGCGATCGCGTGGCCTGCGAGCGCGCCAGCGCCGGCGCCGACCAAACCGCCGGCCAAGCCATGGCCCAACGCGCCGCCGATCAACCCGCCGCTGACCGCGCCCAGCACGGCGCCCTGGCCGCCCGCCCGCGCCTTGGCCCTATGGCAGGCGTAGCGATGGTGATGATGGTAGTAATAGCGTCGCGGCGGCTGAGCCTGCGCGCTGTCGGCCACAGCGCCCACAAGCAAACTCGACGCCAGAGCGCCCACGATAAATTTGCGCATGATCGTTCTCCTAAACGTCGCTGGGTCAAAAACGGGCGGGAACAGCCAAGGTTCCAAGGAGGGACCGCGGAACGCGGTGGAGGGGCCGCGCGGGAGCGCAGAAAACACCGCAGCCAGGGCGACAAATCAGGTGACAAAGACGTGACAAATGACTTTGGTCAGGCGCCCCCCAAGGGGGAGAACCTCAACCGTTTCCGCGTCTTGCGATGGTACCACCTCTCGGGCTCGAACCGAGGACCTCTAGAGCCACAATCTAGCGCTCTAACCAACTGAGCTAAGGCGGCGCGCTTTCGCGGGAGGGGCGGTTTTAGTCGGCTCGCTCGACTTGATCAAGGCGCTATCCGAAATAGGTCGCTGGCGATAAAAAAAACCGCCCCAGCTTTCGGCCAGGGCGGCTCTTACAATACATACGAGTCGTCCACGAAGCTGGCTTAACCGCCGAGCTTCCACTTCAACGGCACAGTCACGACACCTTCGACCGGCTTGTTGTCGCGTGTGGCGGGTTTCATCTTCCACCGGCGCGCGGCCTTGATCGTGGCCTCGCCAAAGCCATAGTCCTTCGGGGTTTCCGAAACGACGATACAGCCTTCCATGGTCCCTTTCACCGTGACCTTACACCGGATCGCAGCAGACCCTTCGATTTCCATCCGCTGAGCACGCTCCGGATAGAGGTCGGCCATGTCGTCGCCGTTAGGCGGCGTGATCCAGTTCGGGCTTGAAATCTCAGGCGGCGCGGGGGGCGCTGCAGGCGCAGGAGGCGCCGGCGGGGCTAACGCGACGGGAGGTGTCGGGCTTTCCGGTTGTGGATGAGGCGACGGGGGGAAAGGCGATGGCGGAGTTGGAACATTCTCCGGCGGGGGTGGCGCAGGCCGCTGCTGGATAGGCGGCGGCGGATGCGGCGTCGCTTGAGCCGGCGGCGGGGGCGGCGGCGGAGGAGGGGGCGGCGGAGGGGCGAGCTTTTGCAGATCGACCTGAACCGCCGTGTCCTCCTGGACCATCACCTTTTGCTCGAACTTCACCTTCCAAATATAGAAAATGAGCGCGACGTGGACGATTACCGACATGATGATGCCGACAACCAGACCGACATTCATCTTTTTCCGACGACGCGGACGTTCGTCTAGAAGCGGATCGTAGTGATGGGCCTCGGGAGTTTGGTCTACGGACATGTCGGCCTCACCCCTTGCTATGGTCTTCGCCCACCAGGGCCACGCTGTAGAAGCCGTTATCCTGAAGCTTGTTCATCAGATCCAGAAAATCGCCGTACTCGGTATCCTTGTCCGCACGAATATAGATGCGTTCGTGCGCCGGATCCCGTTTACCGATCTGCTTCTTCAAATCGTCGCCCAAACTATCGAGCGACGTCGGAAAATCGCCAATATAAATCGATCCCGTTTTCTTGATCGAGATAAACACAGGTTTGGGCGGATTGGGCGAAGGCTTGGCCACCGCGTTCGGCAGATCGACCTTGATCGACACGGTGGCCAAAGGCGCGGCCACCATGAAGATGATCAAGAGCACCAGCATCACGTCCACGAAGGGCGTAACATTGATTTCGCTGTTCTGCTGAATCGAATACTTCGACCCACCGCCCCCAGACAGTTGGGCGCCCATGGAGTTTACGCCCCTCTGTCGAGCTGACGGGAAATGGCGTTCATCAGTTCAACGATGAAGCCCTCGGTACGGGTGCCGTAGGACGCGATTTGCGTCTGGAAGTAGTTGTAGAAGATAACCGACGGGATAGCGGCGAAGAGACCGATACCGGTGGCCAACAGGGCTTCGGCGATGCCAGGGGCGACGACGGCCAGGTTGGTCGTGTTGGTGTTCGCGATGCTAATGAACGAGTTCATGATCCCGTAAACGGTGCCGAACAGGCCGATAAACGGACCCGAGGAGCCGACCGAGGCCAGAAACTGCATCCCGCTGGACATGCGCTTGCCGAGCGTCGCTTGAACGCCGGCGACCGCTGCGGACGCCCGGTTGATGGTCGAGCCGCGATGCTCGCCCGTCACGCTGAGGCCCGCCTGCCGGGACAATTCGATCTCGTTCGAAGCCGCCGCCGCCATATCGGCGAACGGATTGCCTTCGAACTCTTCCGCAGTGGAAATCTTGTTCATATCGGAGATCGAGCGCGCGCCGCGGAACGCCTCCAGGAACTTGCTGGTTTCACGGTTCAACGCCGCGAAATTAATCAGCTTGATGATCAGCGTCGTCCAGGAGAACACCGAGCAGAAAAGGAGGCCGATCATGACCACCTTAACCACCGGGTTCGCTTGGAGGAACATGCTGACGGGGTTCATCTTGCCCGCGCCCTTGATCGCCGTGGGCGCATCGGGGGCGGCGGCGCTATCGGCCGCGGGGGTCGCGTCGGATGGCGCGGTCGTGTTGGTGTCTGTGGCCGCAGCCGGGGTGGCCGTGTTCTGAGCGAACGCGGGCGCACTCACCGCCATCAGCGCAACGGCGCCGAGTACGGCGAGGATCGAGGTCGTTCGTTTATTTTCCAGCATCTTCAGCCAGTTCCTGGTTGGTCGAGCACGTTTGAGACCGAAGGCCGTCACGCGAACGCGCTTCCGCCCCCTTGATGTACACCTCGATCGGACGGGTGTCGTCCGATAGAAGCCATTCCGCAATCCTCGCAAACGGGCAATGCCAAAAAGACATGCAACCGCCGCGACAAATGCGAACCCCCCGCCGCCAAACGGCGAAAGTTGCACCGCAATGTCTAAATTGCAGCCTCGGCTCCTTTGGCGAACGGCTCCCGAGACGTCAAGGCCTTTCCGCACCCGACCGACGCCTGAGCGCGTTCGCCTAATTTTAAGGCCAAATTTTAAGGTGGCGGATTTTGTGGGCAAATAGCAGCCATGCCCGCGACCCAGGCCTCCTGGGGGCGAACGCCGCGCGCAAATGGGCGACAATCGGGCGTTAAGCCGTGGTGCCTGGGGGCGGATTCGAACCACCGACACGCGGATTTTCAATCCGCTGCTCTACCAACTGAGCTACCCAGGCTTAAGGCGCGCAAGGACGATCTGCCCCTTGCGAGGAGGGCGTCTATAGTGGACGGGACTGGGTGTGTCCAGCGCCCGCAGCGGCTGTTTCGGCAGGTTTCGTCTCCCCTATCGCTGGGCGATTTCTCAGTCGGCGCCCAAACCGCCGTCCCTCTCTTCGGCCTCGTCCTGCTCCGCGGCGGGCACAGCGTAGACGCCGGCGAACCAGCGCTGCAGATCGACGTCGGCGCAGCGCTTGGAGCAAAAAGGCGCATAGGGCGCTGTGGCCGAGCCCTTGTGGCAGATGGGGCAGGTTCTGGTCGTCATAGGATAGAGATATCGGGATTGGCGCGTGCGGCGCCAACCGCTTCCCTCACCTGAAACATGGGGCCGAGCTCAGCCACCAGCGGACGCAAGGCCGCCGCCACGTCTGGCGTGCAGGTCGCCACCAGGCGCGAGCCGGCCTCAAACCGCGACTGCCGTTCCAGGCCGCGCACCGTGGCTTGGGCAATCGTGCGGGCCGTGGGCCCGCCCTCTGGATCCAACAAGCGCTCTCCAATCGGCCGGTCGCGTCGCGGCAGGGCCAACTCCAGGGCGCCGAAGCGGCTTACGGGACCGATGACCACATCGTCGCCGTCGGGAGCGAAGGCCTCCAGACAGGCTGAATGCAGCCGCGCTTTTTCCTGGGGAAAGCCGATCAGGTCGATCACGACCAGGCCAGACAGGGCCTTGAGGCGCAGCAGGCGGGCGGTGTGGCGGATGGCCGCTAGGTTGGCCTTCAAGGTCGACCCCGGCGCCCCGGTCTCGCTGAAATCCACGTCCACGGCGACCAGCGCGCGGGTTGTTTCAATACAGAGGTTCAGGCCGCCCGCAAACGCGTGCTCATGGGCCAAGCCTTGCGTCTGCGCCTCATCGGCGGCGTCTCGCGCGTCTTCGCCCTCGAAAATTGCAGCGTCCGGCGCAAAGGCTTGCAGCCGTTGGAGAAGCGGCGGCGCAGGCCGCAACAGCCCGAGCCGGCCCTCGGCGCGGGCGGCGATGAGCGCCACGAAGGCCCCCTTCCCTCGCCCAGACTCCGCCGTCACCTCCACCTCGACGATGGCGCCTTCGGCCAGGGCGGTGTCGCGGGTCAGTTTGAGACTGGCGGCCTCCTCGCCCAGATCCACGCGCGCCAAGCCCATTCGGGCGGAGACCGCGATAACGCGGCCACGATAGACCGCGCCGCGAGCGATCGGCGCCTCCCCATCCCGCTCGATCAGGAGACGCTCGGGCCGCCCATCGAGCTGGACGACGCCGCGGCGCTCGCCGGGGCATCGATCCAGATACAGGCGGCGAACGCCGGTCGGAGCCGTCATGGGCGCCAGCCTAGCCCTTGCAACAGGCACAGCGTCTCATAAAGCGGCAGTCCGACGACGCCGGAATAGGAGCCCTGGAGATCCAACAAGAAGCCGCCGGCCCGTCCCTGGATGGCGTAGCCGCCGGCCTTGCCGCACCATTCGCCGCTCTGGACATAGGCGTCGATCTCGGCCTCAGCCAATCGCTTCACATGCACGCGCGTCTCGACCAGGCGAGAGGCGGCTTCACCGCTCGGGGATACCACCGCCACGCCTGTCTCCACCCGGTGGGCTCGGCCCGATAGCAGCGACAGGCACGCCCGCGCCTCGGCCTCCGTCTCGGCCTTGGGCAGAACGCGGCGACCGACGCAAACCACCGTATCGGCGGCGATGACGAAGGCGCCCGGTTGGCGAGCGGCGACCAGGGCGGCCTTGGCTTCAGCCAAGCGAACCGCCAGACGTCTCGGCGTCTCATTACGCTTGGGGCGCTCGTCCAGATCGGCCGGATCGATCCGATCGGGCGCGATGGCGATCTGGCGGAGTAGGTCTAGCCGGCGGGGGCTGGCGCTGGCCAGCACCAGCAAGGGCCTTGGATCGGAAGGAGAAACGGTCAGCGCATCATTTGAAACGGTAGGTGATGCGGCCCTTGGTGAGGTCATAAGGCGTCATTTCCACCAGAACCTTGTCGCCGGCAAGCACACGGATTCGGTTTTTGCGCATCTTTCCCGCCGTGTGGGCGATGATTTCATGGTCGTTTTCAAGCTGGATACGAAAAGTTGCGTTGGGCAACAGCTCGGTGACCGTTCCCGGAAATTCCAGAAATTCGTCTTTCGCCATAAAGCCTCGCGCGGCGCTCAACGCGACTCAAATAGACCTTCGCCAATTTTAAGCAGATCGATCGCTAAAGGTCGATGGGCGCCCAAAACGGTCCAGCAACCGATCCTGGAGCTCATCGCGAACCCGGCGATAGGCTTGCAAGCGTTGCTCGCGCGAGCCCTGCTCCAACGTAGGGTCCGAGGTTGGCCAGTATTCGACCTCGGTCGAGCGGGCGCGACCGAGCTCGACCGCCCGATGGTGCGCTTGCGGCGTAAGGGAGATGACAAGGTCGAACGAGCCATCCTCCAGATCGTCGAAACTCTTGGGGATATGAGCGCTGAGGTCCTGGCCCAGCTCGTTCATAACCGCCAGCACGAAGCCGTCAGGCTCCTCGGCTGCGCGCAGACCGCAGCTATCGACAAAAACGCCGGTCCCCCACATCCGTCGCATCAGAGCCGCCGCCATGGGCGAGCGCACCAGGTTGAGATTGCAGGTGAAAAGGACGGCGCTGGGCGGCAAGGGCTCACCCCCGCCTATAGAGGGCGCAGATCAGGGTGAACAGCCGCCGCGCGGTATCCAGGTCCAGATCGACCTTGCCCGCCAGCCGTTCGCGTAAACGTTCGGAGCCTTCGTTGTGCAGCCCTCGCCGCCCCATATCCACCGCCTCGATCTGGGCCGGAGTCGAGTTGCGGATGGCGTCGTAATAGCTCTCGCAGATCATGAAATAGTCTTTGATCGTGCTGCGGAACGGGCTCAGCGACAGCAGGTGGCGGCGGGGCGTGATCTGCTCGCCGGTGATGTCGAAAGCGAGGCGCCCATCGACCAGCGCCAAGCGCAGCTCGTAGGGCCCGCCTTCCGCGCCGGAGGGCTCGAAATAATTCTCCTCCAGCAGGTCGAAGATGGCCACCTGGCGCTCATGGATCGCGTCGCGGGAGACGGGCGCCAGCGACTCCTCATCGATCACGATCGCACTCAGCCAGTGACTAGCCTTGCCGCTAGCCTGGTCGCCGCTCATTGCGCAGCGATCCCCGGTTCGCCGACGTCGTCCAACCGGATGGAGGCGGAGCGGGCATGGGCCGGCAAACCCTCGGCCGTCGCCAGAGTCGCAGTCGGCGGCCCGAGGCGGGCGAAAGCGGCGGCGTCGCACTTTACGATCGAGGTCCGTTTCAGGAAATCGTAGAGCGACAGGCCTGAAGAGAACCGCGCCGCCCGACTTGTCGGCAGCACGTGGTTGGAGCCCGCCACATAGTCCCCGAGCGCCTCCGGCGTGAAACGGCCGAGGAAGATGGCGCCGGCATGACGCACGCGGTCGGCCAGACGCTCCGGCGCGGCTGTGGCGAACTCGACATGCTCGGGCGCGATCAGGTCGACCAACTCAGGCGAGGCGTCGAGCGGCGCCAAGATCACGGCGCCATGGGTCACCCAGGAGGCGGCGGCGACCTCGCCGGTGGCGAGGACAGCGAGCTGGCGGGTTACGGCGCGCTCGACCGCCTCGGCGAACCGCGGATCGTCGGTGATCAGGATCGATTGCGACGACGGATCGTGCTCGGCCTGGGACAGCAGATCGGCGGCGATCCACTCCGGATCGTTGTCGGCGTCGGCGACCACCACGATCTCCGACGGGCCGGCCAGGGCGTCGATGCCGACGACGCCGTAGAGGCGGCGCTTGGCGGCGGTGACATAGGCGTTGCCGGGTCCCACGATCTTATCCACCGGCGCAATGGGGCCGGCCCCATAAGCCAGGGCCGCAACCGCCTGGGCGCCGCCCACGCGCCAAATCTCGGTCACGCCGGCTTCGTGAGCTGCAGCCAAGACCACCGGCTCAAGACGCCCTGGCGGTGTGACCATAGCGATGCGAGACACGCCCGCCGCCTGGGCCGGCACGGCGTTCATCAACACCGTGGACGGATAGGCGGCGCGACCGCCGGGCACGTAGAGGCCGACCGCCTCCAGCGGCGTCCAGCGCCAGCCAAGCTCCACCCCCTCGTCGTCCTCAAACCAGGCGTCGGCCGGGCGCTGACGGGCGTGATAGGCGCGGATGCGGCGGGCGGCGAAGGCGATGGCTTCGCGCAGCTCTGATGAGCAGGCCGCGACGCCGGCGGCGATCTCCTCAGGCGTCACGCGGATAGAGGTCTCGTCCAGATCGGCGCGATCGAACCTGCGGCAATAGTCGAGGACGGCCGCGAGCCCTTCGGCCTTCACCCGCGCAACAATCTCGGCCACCGACGCATCGACGTCGGGGGGAGAGCCCCGGCGTTCGTCCAGGAAGCTGCGAAAGGCGGCCGTAAAGGTCGGATCGGCGCTGTTGAACCGGCGCATAGCGTTAGGCGTCCTCGCCCTGAGTTTCGTCGACCTGAAACTCGTCTTCGGAGTGCAGGTGGACAGGCTCGCGCGTCGCCGTCCAAGGGTCCGACACATCGGCCAGCACTGCGTCGATGCACTCCACCTCCAGCCGAAGTTCCAGCCCATCGGCGAAATGCAGGAGAACGACGCCGCCCGGCGGCTCGGCGGGATGGAACGCCAGCGCCAGGACCGAGACCAGCGCGCCCTTGTCGTCGCTTCGCAGGCCTTTGTGCCGCAGCCGGTTCACGTCGCCAAATTGTAAAGCCGCGACCACCCGCTCGCAGTCGCCATTGGGGCAGGCCTCCCAGCGATAGCGGTTGAACAGCACCGTCAAGCGGCGGGCGGCGGGCTCATAGCGAATGTCGCCGACGTGGGCGATGGCGTCCTGCAAGGCGGCCGAAATCACCTGCAGGTCCTCGTGGTCTTGAGCCAGAAGGCGCAAGGGCTTGGCGGTGGATTTTAAGTCGGTCATCGCGTTCAGCCCTCCTCTCCCTCCTCGTCGCGCTGGCGGCGGATTTCCGCCCCGCAGGCGCCGAGCTTCTGCTCCAGCCGCTCAAACCCGCGGTCCAGATGGTAAACGCGATTGACCACGGTTTCGCCTCGCGCCGCCAGTCCGGCGATGACCAGACTGACGGAAGCGCGGAGGTCCGTCGCCATCACCTGGGCGCCGGTCAGCGATTCCACTCCCCTCACCCGCGCCTCTCCACCATGGACCGAGATATCGGCCCCCAACCTAGCCAATTCCGGCGCATGCATGAAGCGGTTCTCGAAGATGGTTTCTTTGATCACGCTCTCGCCGTCGGCGACCGTCATCAAGGCCATGAACTGGGCCTGAAGGTCGGTCGCGAAGCCCGGATAGGGATCGGTCGTCAGATCGACGGGGCCTAGGCGTCCCGCGCTCCGCCGAATGCGGATAGTCGTCTCCCCGGTGGAAACCTCCGCCCCCGCTTCGCGCAGCTTGTCGAGGAGCGCCGCGATGTGCTCGGGACGCGCCGCGGTAAGGGTGACATCGCCGCCAGCCATGGCCGCGGCGACGGCGTAGGTGCCGGTCTCGATCCGATCGGGCACGACAGCGTAGGTGGCGCTGTGCAGCTTGGGCACGCCGCGCACCTGGATCGTCGGCGTGCCGGCGCCTTCCACCCGCGCGCCCATGGCGTTGAGGCAAAGCGCCAGATCTTCGATCTCCGGCTCGCAAGCGGCGTTGTAGATGGTGGTGTCGCCGTGGGCCAGAACGGCGGCCAAAATCGTGTGTTCGGTGGCGCCGACCGAGACAAACGGAAACGTCACCTCGCCCCCCGTCAGGCCGCGGGGCGCCTGAGCGTAGACATAGCCCTCGTTCAGATCGATTCGCGCGCCCAGCGCCTCCAGCGCCTTCAGATGCAGATCGACCGGGCGCGCTCCAATCGTGCAACCGCCGGGCAGGCTGACCTTGGCATGGCCCGTGCGCGCCAGCAGCGGCCCAAGCACATTGAACGAGGCCCGCATCTTGCGCACCAGATCGTAAGGCGCAAACGCACTGACGATCTCGGGCGTATGCAGAATCGTCTCCGGCCCCGCCAGGCCCTCCATCTCCGTCACCTGGGCGCCCAGGCGCTGGAGCAGCCGGCCCAGGAATCGGGTGTCGGCCAGACGCGGCATGTTGGTCAGCCGCAACGGCGCATCCGACAAAAGGCTGGCCGCCATCAGCTTGATCGCGGAATTCTTGGCCCCGCTGATCGCAATCTCGCCGCTCAAGCGTGCGCCGCCGACAATGGCGATACGGTCCATCTAGACCCTCGATCCAAAGAGGGCGGCTTGTATAGAAGCCGTGGAACAGTGCAAGTCGGCGCCGCGAACGTCACGCGATGTTTGCGAGCCGCGCCTAAGGCGGATTAGAGGGCGCGAAGATGGGGAGAGTTTGACATGGGGTGGACTTTGGCGATGGCGCGCAGACTGAAAACATTAGCCCTAAGCGCAGCGTTGGCGACGACGGGCATAGCCAGCGTGGCGACCGCGATCGAGCCTTTACGGATCGGCATGGTGCCAGACGCCGGCGCCACCCAGGTATCGGTGGAGGAAAAGGCGCCGCTTCAGAAATATCTGGAGCGCGAGCTGGGTCGCCCGGTCGCCCTGATCATCCCCACCAACTACAACGCGACCGTCGAGGGGATCGGTAACGGCTCGCTGGATATCGCCTACTTCGGCGGCCTCACCTATGTGAAGGCCCACGCGCGGTACGGCGCGGTTCCTCTCGTGCAACGGGATGTGGATCGCCAGTTCCACTCGCTGTTCATCACCCGCGAGGGCTCAGGCATAACCAACCTGAAGCAGCTCGCGGGCAGGACCTTCTGCTTTGGCGACATCAACTCAACCAGCGGACATCTCTATCCCTTCCTGGCGATGAAACAGGCCGGCGTTTCTCCGGATAAGAGCCTGAAGTCGTTCCGTTATACCGGTAGCCACCCCGCGACGGCGCAAGCGGTGGCGCTGGGCGCGTGCGACGCGGGCGCCATGGACCAGACCGTCTTCCAGTCCTTAGTCGCCGATGGAAAGCTGAACGGCGCCAAGCTTAAGGTCTTCTACACGACGCCGGCCTTCGCAGACTATGTGTGGGCCGCCCGCAAAGGTTTGGCGCCCGCCGACATCCAGGCGTTCGATAACGCCCTGTTGCGCCTGCAGCCCGGCCACGACGACAAAATCCTCGACATCCTGCGCGGCAAACACTTCGTGCGGGCCGACAACGCCGAATATGGCGATGTAGAGCGCGTGGCCAAGGACCTGGGCCTGATGTGAGGCCGCTGCTCCGACTTCACGACGTCTCGGCGGCGCCGTCGAACGCAGGGCCGCCGGCGATCTCCGGCATCGACCTGGAGGTCGAGGCGGGAGAGCGCATCGCTCTGGTCGGCCCCAGCGGCGCCGGTAAGACCACCCTGCTGCGCACCCTGAACGGCCAAATCGCGCCCCGGGCGGGCTTACTCCTGTTCGAAGGTCAGGACCTTGCGAGGCTCAAGGGCGCGGCGCTGCGGCGGGTGCGCGCCCACATCGGCCTCGTCACCCAGAAGCATGACCTGGTCGAGCCCCTGCGCGTCGATAAAAACGTCATGGCGGGCGCGCTCGGCCGCTGGTCGACCCTGCACGCCTTACGCTTCCTGTTGTGGTCGTCGCCAAACGAACTGGCGCAGGCCGAGGCCGCGCTCCAGGCCGTGGGCCTGGCGTCGAAGCTGCAGGAACCGACCTCGGCGCTGTCTGGCGGCGAGCAGCAGCGGGTGGCCATCGCCCGAGCGTTGATCCAGGCCCCTCGCCTGCTCCTGGCCGACGAGCCCGTCGCCTCGCTCGACCCCCGAACGGCGGAGGAGGTGCTGGAGCTCCTCACCGGCCTGACCCAGGCGCGCGGCATGGCTCTGATCTGCTCGCTGCACCAGCCCGAGCTCGCCGCGCGGTATTTCGACCGCATTATCGAGGTCAAGGCCGGCGCCCTGGTCGAGGCGCGCTCGCCGTCGGCGGTCGCCCGTGGGTAGTGTGACGGGCGCCTGGGGCCTGTTGCTGTCTTTCTTTCCCCCCGTTCTGACGCCGTCGTATCTGTGGGCGCTGGGCGGCCTCGTGACCGAGACGCTGGGCTTAAGCCTAGGCGCCATGACCATCGCCTTTGCGATCAGCCTGCCGCTGAGCCTCGCAGCGGGCTTGCGCCTGCGCGGCTCCAAGACCCTGCTGGCGGCGCTCACCGCCTTTCGCGCCATTCCCGACCTGACCTTGGCGATCCTTTGCGTGATCCTGTTCGGAATCGGGACGGGCGCGGGCCTTGTCGCCCTGACGCTCTATTACACGGCGGCGGTGACGAAGATGTTCGCCGACATCGTGAGCACAGCGCCCAGACGCCCGCTAGACGCCTTATCGGCCGTGGGCGCCTCGCGCCTTCAGGTGGCGCTGGTCGGCCTCCTGCCCCTGAAGCAGGCGGATTTGCTCACCTACGGCGCCTATGAGTTCGAGAGCGCCCTTCGCGCCTCCATCGTCATCGGTGCGGTGGGCGGCGGCGGGCTGGGCAGCGAGTTGGTGGGGTCGCTGGCGGCCTTCGACTTCAGGCGGGTGACAACGCAGATCCTGACCCTGGTGCTAGTGGTGGGCGCGATCGACCGGGGGGCGATGTGGCTGCGCCGCCGTCCGCGCTGGCTATTCGCCCTCATCCCTGTCGGGTTAGCGGCCGTGGTCATCTACGGTCCCCGCCTCTTCGCGGTCGGCCACGCGATCCAGGTCTTGGGCGATATGTTTCCGCCGCAGATTACGGCGCAAGGGTGGGCCGCGCTGCCCCAAGAGGTGTGGGAGACCGTGTGGATGGCCCTGGCCGGAACGGCTGGCGCGCTTGTGTGCGCCAGCCTTGTCGCGCCCGCCATCGCCCGGACTATCGCTCCCGCCTGGCTGGCCTGGCCCGTGCGGCGGCTGATGGAGCTGTTGCGCACCATCCCCGAAATCGTCTGGGGCCTGCTCTTGATCGCCGTCTCGGGCGTGGGGCCGACGGCCGGCGCTGTGGCGCTCGGCGTTCACTCCACCGGCAGCCTGGCGCGGCTGTTCGCCGACGCGCTGGATAATGCGCCGCGCCAGCCCCAGGTCGCCATCGCCGCCACCGGCGCCTCGCCCCTGGTGGTGGGCGCGTTCGCCACCGCGCCCCTTGCGCTAGGACCGTTGGCGGCCCACGCCCTCTTTCGGTTGGAGTGGAACCTGCGCATGGCCACCGTCTTGGGCCTAATCGGCGCCGGCGGCATCGGCCAAGCGCTGTACAACGCCCAGCAGCTCTTCTTCTATCGCCAGATGGTCGCCTACATCCTGATCACCTGGGCGCTCGTCGCCGCCGTCGACGCCGCCAGCAGCGCCCTGCGCCGCCGCTATCGCCTCTCTCAGTCGATGCCTTGAGATCATGCCCCCTGCCCCGCGCCCCAAGGTCGTTATCGGCCATCGCGTCTTCGAAGAGACCTTGGCCCTGCTTACGCCCCACGCCGAGGTCATCGCCCCGAGCGCGGCCGAGGGCGACGCGCTGCCGCCCGAGCGCCTGCGCCAGGCGCTCGCCGATGCCGACGCCTGGATGGCCTTCATGCCCGACCGCGCCAACGCGCAGCTGCTCAGCTACGCCCCGAGCCTGAAGCTGATCGCCGGCGCCCTGAAGGGATGGGACAATTTCGATCTCCAAGCCTGCACCCGCCGCGGCGTCTGGCTGAGCGTCGTCCCCGACCTCCTGACCGAACCGACCGCCGAGCTGGCTATCGGCCTCATGATCGGCCTGGGCCGCCACGTGCGCCAAGGCGACCAACATGTGCGCTCCGGCGCGTTCAAGGCTTGGGCGCCCCGCTTTTACGGCGTGGGCCTGGCGGGCGCCCGGGTAGGTTACATCGGCATGGGCGCGATCGGACGCGCCATTGCGGAGCGCCTCGCGCCCTTCGGCGCGGTGCAGCGCTATGTCGATCCCCTGCCCCTCGACGCCCAAGCAGAAGCCACGCTGTCGCTGACCCGCGAAACCGAACTCGACACGCTGCTGGCCTGGAGCGACTATCTGGTGCTCGGCGCGCCGCTGACGCCCGATACCCACCACATCGTCGACGCGGCGGCGCTGGCCGAGGTCCGCCCCACATGCCTCCTGATCAACCCCGCCCGCGGCTCGCTGGTGGACGAAGGCGCAGTGCTGGCGGCGTTAGACGCGGGAAGGCTCGGCGGCTACGCAGCCGACGTGTTCGAAATGGAGGACTGGGCCCTCCCGGAGCGCCCCCGCGCCGTCCACCCCAACGTCCTCAACCACCCCAACACCCTCTTCACCCCCCACCTCGGCTCCGCAGTGGTGGACGTGCGGCGCGCGATTGAACGACGCGCCGCCGACAACATCCTAGACGCCCTGAATGGCCAAATCCCCCGCGACGCCCTAAATCCCACCGCCTCACCCCCTTGGCTCGCCCACAAATCCGTCTAGAACACTGCGCATCTGGAGCCACCGTCAGGCTCCAACACACGCGGCCCGGTAGCTCAGCAGGATAGAGCAGCGGTTTCCTAAACCGGAGGTCAGGGGTTCGAATCCCTTCCGGGCCGCCAATAAAATCAAATGCTTAGCTGATGACCGAGATTGGTCTGTGCTGTTTGGGGCACCTATGGGGCACAAAGAGCAAATTTTCCGAGGGTCGCCCCTACGCCCTGAACCCCAGCGCCTTGAGCACGGCATTGAGCGTATAGCGCGCGTGACCGCCGACTTTGCTGCGCTCGATCAGATCGTATCGCGTAGCGAGCTCGAGCACCTCAAGGGTGATGTCCAAGAGCTCGCCGACACGGTCGGCCACTCGGCGTTCCTGCTCGGCTCGCTGGGCGGAGCCATCGGCGCCCAGGCCCGCGCTGGCCCGGTGCTGCACGCCTTCGCGCGCATAGCGTTCGACCTGACGATTGAGCGGCTGATGCTGGCCGAACTTCTCGAACAGGATCATAGCCAAGAGGCTTGGCCCCGCCCATCCTCTGGGGATCACATGGAACGGCGCGGGCGCTTGGGCGATCTTCTCGCAGTCCCGGCAGCTAAACTTCTCCCGCACCGTCTCGACCACCTTCCACTGGCGGGGGATCGACTCCAGGGTCTGGGTCACGTCCTCGCCCAGTTTGCGCAGGCGTGTTCCGCCGCAACAGTCGCACACTGTCGGGGACGCGATCACCACCCGCTCACGCGGCAGATGCTCGGGGAAGGTGTTGCGCTCGGCCGGGCGCTTGCGCGTAAAGCCCGCCACGGTCGTGGTCTTGGCCACCGCCTGCTCCGCGGCGATCTCGTCTTCCGTAGCGGCCGCCTCCAATTCCTCGAAGGTCAGCTCCATCTGCTCGATCAACCGAACCGATCGCTCGGACCGCTGGCCATAGACCTGCCGCTCCAGCTTGGCGATCCGCAAGCGCTGATGAGCGATCAGCGCCTGATCTTCGGACGCCATGGCCTTGGCCACCGCCAGTTCGGCCAGCGTCGCCAGCAGCGCTGATCTCAGCGCGTCGACATCATCCGGAAGGGCTTTTGGATCGGCGTCCATAGCCAAGAGGGAATCATAAAATCAGCGGCTTGTGGCGCCTAAAAATGCAGGTGGACCAAGGTTTTTTCGCCCCTCCAGGTCACCTCATCCAGCGCTTTGGGGCCGCCAGGTATGTTGCGGATTGCGCCAGTCGATCGCCTCCAGAAGATAGCCCATCTGGGCGGCGGTGATCGCCACCGCCCCATCCACCGCCGCTGGCCAGATGAACCGGCCCCGATCAAGCCGCTTGGCGTACAGCGACAACCCAATCCCGTCATACCAAAGGATCTTCACCAAATCGCCGCGCTTGCCCCGGAAAATGTACAGATCGCCTACGTGCGGATCACGCTTCAGTCCCTCCTGCACCTGCAGCGCCGGCCCCACCATCCCACGGCGCATGTCGGTGTGGCCGGTCGCGATCCACACCCGGACGTTCGACGGAACGGGATCATCGCAAAGCCCGCTAGGCCGCCGCAACCAACTCCGGCGAGGCGTCAGGCGCAATCCTGACCAAGGCGCCCCCGACCTCTACAGTGATCGCCGTCGCCGACCGCTCCAACGCTCCA
>Ga0116231_10001059_pt1 | contig 54418 bp, 46 predicted proteins | sample S1TSphgellanicum_2_FD_89695 | JGI IMG/M metagenome (GOLD analysis project Ga0116231, IMG submission 89695) | Host-associated microbial communities from peat moss isolated from Minnesota, USA - S1T2_Fd - Sphagnum magellanicum MG | ecosystem: Host-associated > Plants > Peat moss > Unclassified...
AATCAGATGACATTGCGAAACCTTTTGCGAAACTTCCTTCTCCAGGATCCCTTTCACTACTTTGCGAACTAACGCACATCGCAACTTGCGATACGTCCAACACTAGAAACTATTGTAAAAATTTGTGATGAGGTTTGCGATACATATTCAAACGCAAAATGCGATGCTCCAAAAAACGCAAGATTGCAATTTCTTGTGAGTCTCAAAATGTTTTGCGATAGTTTGTGTATTTTAAAATTTGCGATGTTGTGAGTATGATTAAGAGGTGCAAACTGTGGAATATCGCTAGCGTGCACGGAGACTGAGAGGGTCGCAAAGTTTTGGTTGTGGTATAAGTCGCAAAAGTGCTGCGATGATTTAAGGTTCATTATATATTAGCGATGGTTGGTGAACCACAAGTTGCAATGCGTGTCACATCGCAAATATGGCAGGTTGTTTTTGCTTCGGAAACCCTTCCGGTTTTTTGTTTTTCCCTTCGCAAAAAGGCACAATATGTAGTAGTGAATACCAAGTTTAAGAGGGTTCAATTTCAAGATGAGGGCACGCCTTTCATAGTTTGGGATTTTCATCACGATGATGTTGGGTCAATGTCAAATCTAAGGACAGTTCTTGAGGTAGTTCTTTGTTCATTTATGCGGCTTGAGGCCCGTAAGATGTATTCATGCATGACACCATGAATTCAAAAAAGGGAAAAAATCTTTAATCAAAATCGATTTAACGATGAGTGTGGAAGATTTGGTACCTCAAGATGCATGATTATAATTTATAGGTTAAGGAAAAGGAAGAAAAAATGCGAAATAATGGTCTAGAACCGTAGTAAAACAAAACCCCAAAATCAATGGAAAAACAATTTGAATCAAATCTTATGGGGTGAAAAGTGGAAGGCGGTGAAAAGGATTTTTTCCTTCTCTTTCCAAGGGCCATCAAGCTTGGAACCTTCCATTGGCCACCAAACAAAATGCTTCCCCATTGACCTCCAAGCTTGGAACCTTCCATTGGCCACTAAGCAAAATGCTTCCCCATTGACCTCCATACATTGGATTCATTTCAAGGGCCACCAAACATGAAACAATCCGAGGGCCACCAAACTTGGAACCTTCCATTAGTCACCAAGTTGGGGTCTTCCTTCACCTCCTTCCTTCCCTTTTCTTTAAAGGTGTGAATTTGGATCATTTATCTCTCTTTTTTCAGACATGATTTTCGATTTGAATCTTTGAAAACTTGTTCCTACAACTTTCCTTGGGAGGAGAAAAGTGATTAGTCCTAGTAGATGGTGGAAAGAAGGAGAATAGTTTGGATCATAGTAATACCTTTGATAGAATGGAAATGAGTAGGGGTAGATTTGGAGCTTGAAATTTTAGAGAAATTTCAAAAGACCTCTCGGGTTTTGTAACATAATTTTTTCTTGATTTAAGTGCAAGGCTTGAGATTTGGTAAGCAAATGCACTTTGTAGCTAGTTTTCCAATGAATTAGTGCAAGCTAGATTTAGATAACTTATGTGATGGCAATAATGTTTTAAGTGATTGGAGGTCTAATGTCAAGTTGAATTTTCTGCTTTCATAAAACCCTATCAAGTTCTATGGCACAATTTTTTAATTGATTTAGGTGCAAGACTTGAGATTTGGTAAATAAGTGCGCCTTGTAGCTAACTTCCCAATGAATTAATGCAAGCTAGATTTGGATAACGTATGTGATGATGACAATGTTTTGAATGATTGGAGGTTTACTGTCAAGTTGAGCATTATGTCAATTCCTTAAAAGTTGGTTTAGGTGGATGATAGTTTAACTTAAAATTCTAGGATATGGAGAGTTTGAACTTTTAAAACATATCTATCAATTCCAAATCATAAATGATGAATAAGAGGTAAATTATTTTTTTTCAAGTACAAACACAATTTAATATCTAAATATACACTTTACATTTTTCTTTCACCAATAGCATATGTACCTCCAAGTATAATCACTTCATAAAATTGGGAGTAGAGGGGCATAAAGTCACCTCACATCCCCATAGAGGCATTCAAAGACCTCCACACCATTGTGGGCGATAACATGATTAGGGTCGTTGGTCTCCCCCGCATCGATAGTTGACAACTAGTTGATTAAAGTCATTGCATTGGCCACTTTTGGAGGAAAGAAGTTCACTCGATCATGCTAATGTGAATTTGTTTTTAATCCCAGTGGAAGGTTTGCATTACGCTTGGCTAATCGAAACATTTCCTCACCTTCCAAGTGTTATACTATAAAAATGTATTTGGTAATTTTAACAACAATTTGAACTGGGTCCCCAGACTAACTGGCCTTATGCAAGCACAATTCATTCTTGTCTAGACCGGTCCCAAATGCACCTCCTTGTAAAATGGCATAATACAATGAAGACTACTTGAATGTTCGCACATAATTGTCAAATGTTACAGCAAAAGTTAATGATAATGAAAAAATATTTACCCATTGTACCTTTCTTTTTTGAGTCATCGGAGTTTAGTAGAAATCTAAGGTTTAGTCATCTCTATTAGGATTCGAACAAGAAAATATCCAGGAATTTTTTTATATTATTAGGAATTAAATATCTCGAAATAGGTGGGGTAAAAGATCACTCAAGAGAACAAAAGAAACAAGCCAACTTGAGAAGCAAATACCCTTATTGCCAGATTGTTGGAACCAAATGTTATGGACTATCTTAGATAAGTTACAAGTCGACATATTAGTTTCTTCCTCCAAAGAGAATTTCTACAAGCACATGAAAAAAATGAAGTCAAAATTTAGGAAGGACAAATGGAAAATAAAATTTGAACAAAGTAATCTAAAAGAACTTACATATAAACCTCCCCATTGTCGCACATGACAGTGCCAAAAGCCAAGCCAATTGTTGAACTTGTGAATGGCACCCTCGCTTGCAACTTTAGACGAATACCACCAGAATCAAATGGTAGCATATTGAAGGTCAGCTTCCTCCAAGGACATGGTTTTTTTATGTTCATAATAGAGGGCTTTGTGTCAATCATGGAATTTTGGTGTGATCAATTGTTTGGTGTGTTTGTCCAAAGATTGAATCCAATGGAAAAAGTAGGTATGCTATTTGTCAACCATCTTGATAATAAGATTTCCAATCCCATAAACAACGTGAACATCATTCTCGTTTGCTTGGGCACCATCCACCATGAACCCCTTAAAAATGGGCACACCCAACCCTTTCTTCTCAACAACTATGTTCAACTTCCTCCACAAAATGCATTGAGCTTCTGTGTCCTTGGATTGCATGTCACAAATTGTGATCGTCATGACCTTATAATAGATTGCATCATAAATGTGATAGGCCATGGTTATCCATCCTTGAACACACTTTACGTGATCAAACATCATCCACCCATTTTACATATCATCACCTAGTTGCATTCGTGGGACTAGATCAAATCCAAACACAACTTCATTGATGGACATCTTGAACAAATAAACCTTTTGCCCAGCCTGTTGACTAGGAAAATAGTTGTCTTAAATATAGTCGTAACCAAATAGTGCCTTCAATGTTAAGATACATTTAATGGAGCCAGAAATACCAAGATGATACTCAAGTGAAGCAATGAGATTGCATATGCCAAAGGAGCACAAAGGAACAAACTTTAACAACATTTGATCTAGTTTTTCACCTTTCAGAAGCTCTATAGGACCTTGTCCATCCTCATTTAATGAGTGATTAAAAAAAAGTCTTATTTGTAGATAAAACAATAGTTAAAGTGGTAGGAGTTGGCATGCGACATACTTCGTTTATGACCATGTTCTTCATCTCCTAAAAGGATTATCTACACTTGTCATTTATAACCGAATGGGCATGGGTGCCCAAGTGGATCGTGGTTCTTGAAAGATTTGAAAACTTGTGAATAACACAATACATTTTACAACTACAAGTTTAGAGATAGGTGGGGGAAAAATCTTAGAACTTATAATTGATTGTACAGATCAAGGATTTCACGAAACAACACACAGATATCGAAAGTTGTGAACTATCCGTAATCCAAGAAACTTCATTGCGCATAGAAGAACGCTAAAATAGAGGACAAGAATCATTTTGACAACACAAATGTCCAAGGCATTTCGTCATTTTGAAGCCCAATTCAAACAAATTTTTGATGTTACTAATCTACAACTGCACCAAGCATGACCATTGAACTTTATGTCCATACCTTGCAATTGTTTGAATTATCCCAATGGATGACAAAAGGAGGAAGCTCAAATAATATGTCATCATTAAATTTAATGGGAAGACGATTCACATATTCAATTATGATGGCCCCATAATTAAGGGATTTTAATTCAAAACAAGCATGTGGAGTCAGAGACATTACCTTCAATGAACCAATAACTTTGGAGAAAGTAGCTGCTTGCGATAGTTCCATTCGCAAAGGTTGCACTTTGTCAGCTTGAGAATTCATGAGTGGCACTTCCATCAATAGAAGTTACTCCTTGTTAGCTCGTGAATTCACCAACGGCATTTCCATCCAAAAAGCCCATTCTTTGTCAACTCGTGAATTCATGAAAACAAGTACAAGCACATCAAGAAGGGAAAGGTTGTCTTCGTTAAAATAATCATAAAAATCAATAAACAATGACTTTGCAATCTAGATAGAAAACTTCGAGTCATGAAAAACCATAGTGGGTTCTTCCTTCATTAGGATGCTTTCTATAGCAATGTTGGCCATTGGTGTAGCTATGCCCGATGTTACAACATTACCTTGAGAGTTATTAAGCACCTTTTTGCCAATGATCCAATACTTGCCATTGGTGATAGTTCAAAACATCCCTCTAGGGTTCACATCCAAAACTTGATAAACCGAACTTAAAATGATGTTATCGTCTTCGTAAGAAACATCTTTAAAAACATGTATAGATCTTCACTAAGAAGCAAACATTTCATAGAATACATTCTCAATCACTTGTACAATTCTAGAATTAAAAACCATGATGGTAAGATTTGGCTTCCCCACAACATGGAAAGTAGCCATTGAAATTAAAACAGAAGGTAATCATTGATATAAATCTAATAGTAATTTCACAATTAGAGAATAGAAAATGTCGTTGCATCAGGAACTCAATTTAAGGGAAAGATGAAGAACTAGAACTTAGTAATCCAACACGAGAGACAGAAGTATAAAAGCATACTATTAGTAAAATGCAAGGATGAGTAACAATCTCCAATGAAAGACAACCATGTAAACGGAATAAGGAGACATGTATTGGTGAAACGCATGTATTTTTTTCCTTGCATAAATTTGAACAATATAGTTGACAATGCAACAACAAGAATAAATTGGCCACAAAAAGGGAAATGAAAGATACTAATTTACAAAGCATACAATTGACCTAACATGGCAAAAAGGGCAAAATTGAAAAGTTACATAAATATGCGAGGAAAATAGGGAACATAACAACAATAATGAAACTAAAGCATTGGCCCACAAATTTATGTGAGGACCTATTTTTTGGAACAATACACCATTGCCAATCAATTTATCTCCTCGATAATCCCAATAGTTGAACTGCAATCACATATTCATGTTGGGAAATAAGAACAATCCAGAGAAAAGAAATGATGATATCCTTGCCTAAAAGAATTCAACACATTGATCCCAATTCAATAGGAAAATAGATGGTGGTGTGCATCCAAAATTAATGGATGTAATCTCTAATAAAATTTCAAATGATTAGACCTTTTATACATATCAAACAATGGCCATTATAGACCATTGTCCCAAGCCAAAACCACGATCCAATGGAATCATGTAATCCCATTGGTGAATGCATAGGAATTGAAATATTTAGACGTAGTCCAATATGAATTTGATTCAAATAACAAAGAGCATAATTGGCATGAGCTAGGGTTGGAAACATGGAGAACCTACATTTAGGTTAGATTACAAGCCAATTCATTTCATATTATTGTTTATCATTTGCTTGTATATGGGGGTGCACAAGTGAACCATGGACCATTGCATAAGAGAGGATGAAGGCCAACAATACCATAGATTGAATTATAATGAAAATTGACAATCTGAGATGCCACATGCAAAAAACGTTAGATTCGTCTTTGAACAAGAGGTTGTGCGATTCAAAATAAACAAAGAGTGAATGAAATAATTACAGGATGGAATGAATAATTTGACTTGCCATAAAATTAGAGGATATCCAATAATTAGTAGAATAACAAAAACCAAAAGAAATATTTGACACTACTTGGAGTAGAGAACAAAAATAAAAGCTATGGATATCAACAAGCGAGAAATCTTGAACAATGTAGGTTGGATTTGCAAAATATTAAAAATCTAACAATGTGGAACCATAACATTACCACAACAAAATAATCTAGTTAAGTCCTTTTAGAGTGTGATATCAAATCAAGTAAATAGAAAAATCTCGTGTAGGTGATTAGATTTTGGTGGCATGGGGTTCACAAGTTGGTCAACACTTAGTTCAATCAATGATTTAACAACAACACCAACTCATTTAAGCAAATATGAGACATTAGGTTGAATAGGCAACTATTCTTTAGGGAACAATTGACTATGACCAATTAAGACTTCACAAATACTTAAGAATATGTTCAAAAAAATTTAATGGTTACTATTAACATTTAACAAATTAGGTGAAGGTATGTATATAAATTCATTACACATTGTCAAAAATTGTTTTTTAGGTTAGTAACACTTGATCATCTTAATAGTGTAATATGATAAACTATAATTGTTCATAGTTGTTATCTTAATGAGTTAGATGGGAGTGTAGTTGAATGATTATTGGAATTTTGTTTTTATTGTCCAAATCATTCATTACCAAATGTCTATCATGTAAATGTAGTGACAAAATAACATTGAATTGTCAGAATTGTAGCATGGGACATATTCTATTATAAATAAGGACGTTAGCAAATTTTCAATAGTTCTTATTTAATCCATTTAATGTTTGGCATAAGACCCAATAAACACATTAAATAATGAACTGTCCTAACACATAGAAAACTAGTTTGAATTGGTAATTGCTAAGTATACCTTCTTTGAACGGTCATGGGTACAATAGGGACGTAGGAAAAGTCGAAAAATGATGGAATCCTTTAGAGAAGAAAGTATAAAAAACATAAAATGGACATAGATGAAACATTTTTTAGATGTAGAGGGCTACTGCACTTCCGACCATAACCCAATATAGGAGTAGAAAAAGGTGCGATAACAAGTGGATTCATATCAAAACGAGATAGCAAAAGCTAACAATGGCACTGAAGAAAATAGGGAAACGTGCCTCACTAGTTTCTAAACAAGAAGTGTTATGTCGTTTCTTATAGTGGAACATAGATGTGTTATGTTGTATTTTAGCAACTCTCATACCTTCTAATACATTTTTTATGCCATTGTGAAAGAGATAGAAGTATCAAGAAGAGGAAAGCACCTTGATATTTCCCAAAGGAGGGAGGAATTTTTAGAGGTAAGATTTTTTGCATTATAGGCCCATATGCATTGCATTTTAAATGAAAGTACATTAATTGAAAAGATTTCACAAATTCTAACTAGTGGATCATTATCATTAAAAAAGGAGGTAGAGGCAGGCTATGGCAAAGACTTAGGGGATGACAATAACAACACACAAGACACAAGCTGTCATCCTTTGGTAAATGTTAGCACAATTAGGTTTAAAAAGGAAACTTTTAATTAACAAAAAATGTGTTTACAATTTAGGGTTTAAAGTTTTTTAAGAAATTGGTCTCGTAATGTTTATACATCAATTTAAGATTGCATTTATGAAGGCTAGACAATTTCAAGCAACTCAATCCTTGTAGAACTTAATTAGATCAATTTAAAATTCAACTTAAATATTTTTCAATTTCTTAGGTAATGTCTTAATTAGTTTCTCAATTTCCTACAAAGTTTAATTTAAATTTAAATTAATGGTCAAAGAAAAAAATCCTATTTTCTATAAATAAAATCAATTTAATTTTTTTTAAACCTCACTTTAGTTCTTCTTTCTGATTGCCGTAAAATATAACCTTTTAGAAAACATATATATATATTTTTAGGGTTTCACCAAGTAGAGAGTTAGGGCTTGTGTCCACATATGTATATAAATGATCATTCTTAAAAGAATTTTTCTTGTTGATATCTTTGTGCATAAGAAAGAAAAGGCTTGGAAACCCTAGGAGATCTCAACACACCTCAAAAGGAAAACAAGTGCAAAGTAAGAACTTAAAACTCCAATTTATTTATTTTTTCAAGTTTTCATGCATAGGAGAATTTAAGCTCAAGAATACTTGAACTTGAATCCAACCTTGAGATGATTTTAAAGCTATGGTGAAATTGGCCAAAAAAAAAAGGAGCCAAATTTAAGCCAGACTTTAAACATGGAACCCAACCAAAGCTTGGCTCCATTTTCATTTGCTCCTTCCGAGTGCCTCTCGGTGTTGAAAAAAGTTTGGCAAGAACAAAAAAGAACAAAGTTAAACTCAGTTTCAAAATCAAAGTCAAATTAGAGCTCGGCTCTAGTTTTTTAGCTCCTTTCAAACTTCTTTTAACGTTGAAGGAAGTTCAGAAGGAGCCAAAAAAAGAACCAAGCTAAAGCTCAACTCACATGTTTTTTTAGCACTAAAAAAAGCTTGGTTGCAAAAAAAGAACTTGAACTTTAACTCAGCTTTGATTTTAAAACTGAGCTAGAGATTGGATTTTTTTTGCTACAACCAAGCTTCTCTCAATGTTGAAAAAAGTTCAACTACAATAAAAAAAAAGAGCCCAACTTTAGCTCAACTTCAAGCTTCGAGAAAAACTCGGTTGTAGCAAAAAAAACATGAGTCCAATTCTAGCTCAGCTCTTTTTTTGGTTCCTTTCGAGCTTATTTCAATGTTGATAGAAGCTTGGATGGAACAAAAAAAATGGTTGAGCTCTAGCTCGGCTCTGAAATTGGAGCCGAGCTAAAGCTTAACTTTATTTTTTTGCTCTTGCCAAGCTTCTTTTGGCATCAAAAGAAGCTTAGAAGGAGTTCAAGGAGCCGAACTCTAGTTCGGTTCCAAGTGTTTTTTGAAAAAAATTCAAAATCTAACTCGGCTCCAAAAGTGAAATCAAATTAAAACTCAATCCCCACTTTAAAAAGAAAAAAGTTGAGCTTTGGTTCAACTCCAAAAATGGAGCCAACTAAAGTTCAACTTTTCATTTGTTGATGAAATCAAGCTTCACTCAATACTGAAAGAAGCTTGGCCATAAAGCTTTAACTTGGTTCCACTTTTGGAGCCAAGTTAGAACTCGGCTCCTTTTTTCTCTTGTAGCCAAAGATCTTTTGGTGCCAAAAGAACTTGGATACTAGGTTTTTTTTTTTCCTCGATTCGACTGCTTGAGCACAATTCTTTTTTTCAAAAAAAATGTTGAACTTCTTTTGTGTTTATGTTTGTAAGACATATCTTGTAGAAATATCTCCATCACAAGGATTATGGAGATGCCTTAGGTATTGCTTGCATTGGGATTGACTTTGGTTTGCAGAATTTTGAATTCTTCTCATAGTTTTCTTTGTGCATTTGTAACATTCTGAATTTTTTTGCAAACTTCCCAAGTGTTGGCATATGTTGTCATGACCTTAGCCTTCAGTTTGTAACCAAGGCGAGGGCATAGAAAGGTGCGGGCCTAGAGTGTAACTCAAGAGTCACATTCATACTCTTGGGAGTGTAAGAATGTGAGGAAATGAACCCACGCACTCCCAAGTTGACTCCCACTTTGGGAATTGGAATCCTTATGAAGTCCCAAATCCTCAAAGACCAATTTGAGGGGTCAAAACTCATTCTATTGAAGACTTTCATATACCATTAAAAATCTCTTAAGATGTAGATATCTAAAATGGGCTCGCATGATCCATTTGAACATTTACAACACAAGTTATAACAGAAAGAAGAATCAAGAATCAAATTGTCAATTTGACTATTAAAAGTCGGGAATCGCCATGAAGTATGTGCATGTAGATGGCATGTCACATATCATTAGTAAACTCTCAACTAGGGCTACAATTTAATTTTAGACTTCATTTCAATCAGAGGTTTACACAAGAAGTTATGGGCCTCCAAAATGGTGGGAGTCCTAATTTCAAGAATTTTGGGACTCCCAACTTGGGAGTCCCAGGAAAAGTGACATTTGAATGCAACCCTTGTGACTAGTCACAGAGAATACCATAAGGGGAAAGGTGGTGGCTTCCCCAAGTTCGAGCCGTGGTGAGTCTTGTGAGTCTGTGTATGCCCATGGTTCATTTGTGCACCAAAAGTGTTCCAACTCTACACTAACCAACTTGTTATTTGGTTTGTGCAAGTTTGTGTGAATAATTAACCCACTTGTGACTTGTCCTAGTCCCCATCCTAGAGCTCCAGCATGCCCTCCTTATCACAACCTTAGGTTTAGGCTCATGACTAAAGTAAGGGCTTGCAGAGGTACGGGCCAAAAGTGAAACCCAGGAATCACATTTCATGCTCCCGGGAGTGTAGGAGGGTGTGAAGGAATGAACGCACACACTCCCAAGTGGGCTCCCACTTTGGGAGTTATAGTCCCAATGGACTCCCAAATCTTCAAAGAGCAATTCAGAGGCCAAAATTCATTGGATTGAAGAGCTCCTTATACCATTGGAAATATCTTGGAGCGCAAATGTCTAAAATGGGCTTGTACATCCCATTTGAGTACTTGAAACATAAATTATTGCCGAAAGAAAGGCTGGGAGTCAAATAGTCGACTACAACTATAATTTTTCTTGAGACTTCACTTTAATGAAAGGTCTACACAAAAAGTTATGGGCCTTCCAAAGTCGTGAGAGTCCCAATTTTGGGAGTTTCGGGATTCCCAACTTTGGGAGTCTTGAGACAAAATGACATTTGGGTGCAAGCCTCATGGCCAGGCACAGAAAATACTATAATAGGGAAGGTGGTGGCTTCCCTCAAGTTCGGGCCGTGATGAGTCTTGTGAGTTTGTGTATGCCCGTGACTTGTTTGTGCACCAAAAGTGCTCCAACTATGCATTGACCAGCTTGTTGTTTGATTTGTGTAGGTTCGTGTGAATAATTGACTCGCTTAGCACTCGTCCTAGTCCCCGTCCCAGAGCTCTAGCACACGTTTCTACCCCCGAAATGTTGCGAATTAGGGAGCATACTTCAACTCCTCTTTTTGTTATTTTCACATTTGGACTTGCAGTTGAGTCTATCAAGGAGTTTGGGAGTGCATCACTCTTTCCCTCACGAAATGTTGTGAGCTAAAAAATGTACCCCACTTCCTTCTTCCGTTGTTTTTAATTTTGGACTTGCATCTGAGTCTTTCAAGGAGTTTTAGGGGTGCATCATATGCAAACTCTTTGTCCTTTGATAGGACTATTCAAGTCGTTTAGAGCCAGACCAAGTTTAATAGCTTTGAAGTCCTTAACGAACACAAGATGGTGCGAAGGAACAAAATTTGAATGGTTATTACCTTATGCTAGATGATATCAATGCTGGTTGTTAGTCTTGCTTTCAAAATTGACGTCCTTAAGATGGAGCATGCATTTTAGACAAACTATTGAGACGAGGATAAAGTTTTTTACATTTCATTTCTCAATTGAAAGGGGTAGGAGGAATTCCAACAATAACACATCTTCTTGGAGTCGACATTAGATGTTTGAAAATTAGAGATTTGAGTTTTTGCTTATCGATTATGAGCTCAAGTCTTTCTCCAAGCACATTTTTAAATTTGGAATATAATCACAAGTTGTAGCTTGGTTACCTTCCATTAACCATCTACATGATGATGAGCCCTCTAAATGCTTGTTGACTCTTACATTTCCATTGAGCAGAAGTTGTCATGGTTCAAGATGTGGAATGAATTTATTTTTCTAAATGAAGCTAAGAAATTCCCCAAGCTCAGGTTTTCTAACTCCCAATTTGACAAATGGTTGCACAAGGTAACCTTTTGGCATCAGGTATTCTATTTTTGGATGAAGTATTTAAAAACAAAAATTTCTTAAAGACTCTTTTTTGTTGCCCTCTTATTTTTATAGCTTAAGATTTAGGCATTTAAGCTCTTCAATGCAATAATCTCCAATTTTCCTTTAGTTGTGAGAGAGGTACTGGATATGATCTTTCTTTCTTCATATATATAGCAATGGAGGCTAACAATATGGGAGACTTGCTTTTTTCAAGAGTTCAAACCTAAAGATGGCATTTGAATAAACAAATCTTGGGAGCAGCAATTTGAGAGCAAGGAGGTTGTCAAGCAGATTTTGTACAGGTATTCTAATTATACAACTTCATTCCATTCTTAATATGCTACAAATTGATTTTTGAATGTTTGTTAATTTGCATACTTTTTTTTTTGTATCACCACATAACTTCCCCTTATTTTGGCGTTGATAGTAGGAGAGTTGGTAACCATTTATTATATTTCTTTATGAAGACATTGTTCATTACCTTGCAAGTATTTCTATCATGTCTTGTTATTCTATGGTGCCATTGATCAGCTCCTTAATTTCTTGGACATTTGGTGTGACCCCAAGGCTAATAGCACTATGTTTTGGAAAGACCTATTCAAGGATTGGCCTGCTTACCATCTTTTCTAGTGTTGTTGGAATCTCGACTATTCGAAATATAATAGCCCCACCCTAGAAATTCCCTTGAAGGAAAGTATCAAACCTTTTTTTATGGAGACCCTTGCAAGTTTTGTAGGAACATAGGTTGAGGGTGGGAGGTGGAAACTCGCTTCCAAGGGAAAGGGAAAGTTGAAGAGAAAGTGACTGAACTTCCCTCTTTCGATGCCAATCAGGGCACCTTTGTTGAGGTTCCTTTGAACCAAACTCTAGGTTTGTAGACAACAATCAATATGATGAGAAAAAGAAGGGCTACTACCCGACCTGTTCTTCCCACCCCTCCTCCTAGTGGAGTCTAAAACACTCAACAGGGATCATTCCAATTTTTTCCATCCCGCTTAAGTTCAATTGTTGTTACCTCCAATAGGCCTCTTAGCTTTCACCACATGGTCCTCCCATTCTCATGGCATTCCATTGTGGCAACCAAGATCTCATAAGTATGAAATAATTTCCAAGTTCATTCACAAGGTATGTTTACATTACATTCCCTTTCCCTTTACAACATAGTTCTAACAGCTTGTCCTGCATGCATTAACTTTTTTTTTCATTGTGTGTAAATGAATCTTGGTGGCAGGGTTCAACTTGTCATTGTTGATGTTCTTGGAAACTTCCATGTTCTTCTCATATTTAGGAACCCAAATGATATTCCTATGTAGAATTGAAAGCTTGATGAATACATTACTAGAATCTTTGATTTTGCCCAGATGTTTTGGCCTTTAATGGGGCTGCCTTGTTATTTCACCCATATGACTTCAGAGTTCTGAAGGATATAAAGTCTTACATGGAGATCTATGGCTTCCATATTTGAATGAAATGGGTTGTGGTGAACTCATTGCCACTCATGAGTAGCGAAGACCCATCTCTCAAGGTTCCATCTCAATCCATTAAGCTATGTTTATATATTTTTTTCTTTTCAACTTTAGCTAAAATTTGTCTTCAATTTTGCAAATTCTCCTTAGCTATGCAACTTTTCTTGCTAGGGTCCCTAATAAGAGCTCCTCAAATAGTGGGAGATTCATCTTCTCCTCACCATCCCATGAGTTTGTGAACAACTTTATTGATGTTCAAATGAGGATGTGTTTTATAATTGGAAAAATAGGGCCTTTATGTCTATATCTAAGGTTGGGAAACCTTTAGGGCCGCAAAGAAAATGCATCTTGTTATTGTTTAGGCCTTGATCAATGTCTGTTCCAAGATAGGATCCTTTATTGCATATTTATTTGCATCTACATGTATGTGCCTTTCCTCAAAATATTCATTCACAATCTTTACATCAAAAAAATTCTAACCATCTTTCACCTTGTAGGTAAAACTGTCAAGGCTTGCCAAAGCCTTAGGCGCCACATCTTGGCTTTGGAGTCAAATATGGAGGTTTTTACGAAGGTATTGGAACCTTTTGTTGAAGTGGTCATGCCCGAGCCTGACGTCAAACATGTTCATAGCTTTGATATTGATTCTCCTATCAAGAAATGTTCTAAGAGGTTGCTTGAATGTGAGTAAGTTGTCCACTTGCAGCAATATTATGCATTCCTTCAATTCTTTTTGTTGTATGCCTCACACTTTCCTATCTTTTTATTTGCAAAGTGTCATTTCCATTAATGAGCTTCCTTTCATCCGGGGAGGATGAGATGCTCCGAAATCTTATGATTTCCTTTCTACTACCATCATAGGCCGAAGCTGAAGTCTTGGGTTCGAAATCCTTGGCTACACCTCCTTCACAAATAGTTTCCCAAAGTTATCATCCAAGAATTAGAGCTTTCACTAAGGATGAAACATTAAAAGATGTTTAGGATTTGTTTTTGAACTCAAAGGTGGATCCCTGAGTTTATGAACCCTTTGGGTGGTCCTAAGTTTGGGTGGAGAGTTCTAATGATGTTTTTATGTTCTACCCCAAATTTTGTTTTTATGTAAGTGTTAACGGGTTTTTTTATTCCCATTAAGATTGTTTAATATCTGATTTTTTCATCAACAAGTTCTTTAAACAACATGTACATTTAAACTAATTACAATTCTTAAACTAACAGGTGTACACAAATTACTCAAAGTTGCAAGAAGGTTGGTTGAAAAGATAAATGCTTCATGCTCCAAAATGAAAAATGAAACACATAATCAAAATGAAATCAAAAATCTTTTTCAAACAGGTCTATCTTCCTAGTCTTATACTAGTTAATTAAAAAATGAAACAATCATAAATGACTATTAAAACAATCATTATCCAATACCTAAACTAACAATCCAAAATTTCAAAAAACTACACCTTATTTTACTACTTGTTTTGCCACCTGTTATGTAGACTACCTATTAATAAAATTGTTAACATGTTGACTAACCTAGTATAATATTTACCTATCAAGTTCAATAACCAGTTAGGTTAAGGCCACATGTTAGGTTAAATAACAGGTTAGATCACATGTTAAGTTTAACAACCTACTTAAATTTATAACATATTAGGTCACATGTTACTAAATCCAGGTAACATTATTTGTCGCAACCCTAACATTGGGTTCGCGATTTAGTGTGAAGTGTAAGGGCCCATGAGGTCGAAAGTGTGTTTAGGTGTGAAACACACTCTCACAAATGGGGGAGAATGTAAGGGATGAAGCCTATTGACTCCCGAATGGACACCTACTTTGGGAGTTACACTCATGCGAAAGTTGCAAATGTTCAAAACCTTGGTTGGAAAGTAAATAAGCACTAAATTGGGCCCATAGGACACCATTAAAAAGGTCTTGAAGTGTAGATGTTTAAAATGCCCTTGCATTATTCTTTTAAACCTAATTTGCATGGGTTATGATCAAAAGAAGGGGCACGAGTCAAATTGAAAATTTAACTCCCGACCATAAATCCCTTGAAAGGAGGAGTGAAATGAGGTTTGATTGGGTCATGCTATACACCATTGGAAAAATCTTTTTGAAGGCTATAAGGTATTTTCTCTTATTTTCAAAATAGACTTGATTTGAAAAAGATATGACCATCCAAAGTGTTGGGGCAATAAGAGTCCCTAGCTCGTAGCACTTTAGGGGTAAAAAGGTGTGCTGGAGCTTTGGGATGGGGATTAAGACAAGTGCCAAACAGGTCAATTAATCACACGAACCTATACAAACGAAACAACAAGTTGATTAGTGCATAGTTAGAACATTTTTGGTGCACAGATGAACCACGGGCATACACGAACTCATAAGACACACCACGAACCAAACTTGGGGGAAGCCATCACCTCCCCCCTTATAATATTCTTTGTGCCTGGTCATGGGGCCTACACTCAAATGTCATTTTACGTTGGGAGTTTTGAAATTCTCAAAATTAGGACTTCCATGACTTTGGAAAACCTATAACTTTTTTTGTAGACCTCTGATTGAAATGTGAACTAAAGAAAAGTTGTAGCCCTCGTCAAGTGCTTCTCAATGATATGTGAGACACCACCACCTACACATAAGTAAATAAGGGCAATTCTTGACTTTTAGTGGTCGGGAGTTAAATTGGCAGTTCGACTCCTGGACCTTCTTTCGGCCATAACTTGTGTTTTAAATAATTCAAATGGGACGTGCAAGCCCATTTTAGACATCTATGTTCTAAGAAATTTCCAATGGTATAAGGAACACTTCAATTCAAAGAGTTTCGATGCTTGCAATCACTCTCTAAATATTCGAAAATCCAATGGGAGTCCATTGGGAGTCTAATTCCCAAAGTGGGAGCCCACTTGGGACTGTGTGGGTTCATTCCTTCACATGTTCCTTTAATCCTAGGAGCATGAAATGTGACTTTTGGGCCTCATTCTCGGCTCGCACCTTTATAAGCCTTTGCCTTCACTACTAGGAAATGCGTCCTACTTCACTCTAGGTTTCACTAGATTTTTGAGTGAATTTGGACATTTTCACCTAGTGAAATTGTTTAACCCCTTAGTGAACGGGGACCAATTGCTACAGACAATGACTTGTTTCACTAGTACCTAATGAAACAAGGTTATTCTCAAGTGAAATACAAATTTACTAAACCATTCACTTGCTAGTTAATTAACTAACCAGTATGGAAATTAATTAAATTTTAATTATTTAATATATAATATTATTGATAATTTCATGTTTTCTAAAGCCTATTGTTTATTGACACGTGTCCTTACCTATGCTAGGTTAAAAACTTAACCTAGGTAGGTAGGTAGGCCATGTAATCAACCTAGGCACCTAGCCTAGAAATTCGATAAGAGAATATTCGGTCAACATACCATTATTGACCACACACAACACCACCCATGAGGTTTGATCCCTTGACCTTTGGAATGGGTCAAACACCCTTACCATTAAGCCACCACATTTGTTGTGATAATATGTTACATTACATTTTATTTATGAAATACTTCATTTTAAACATTAAAAAAACATAAACTTTGAAAATTCATATTTTATTGAGATTTTGTTCAAATGAAATGATTCCAGTTTTTTTTTTTTAAAATTCAATAATGTACATATTTACATTTATTTCCTTTTGAAAGTTTAAAATCATTTGAACGAAAAAAAGTTGAATATCATTATTCAATAACATTTCAATGACCATTCTTTTGAATTTTTAAAAATAATTAATGGAGTTTTTTGTTAATATAATAATACTACTTATGTTAATTTACTTTCAATTATTATATGATTATTTTTCATTAATTTAGATTATTTAACCCTACATTATTTATGGCTATTTATGGCTATTCTCAATTACTTTTGGTTATTTTTTGTTCTTTTACCCTCGGTTACTTTTGGTTATTCTAAGTTATTTTTAATTATTTTAATTTATTTCAACTTAGGTTATTTTTAATTATTGTAAGTTTTTTTGGTTATTCTATGTTTTTTTTTGCTATTCTGGGTCATTTCAATTTAGACTATTTGCAGTTATTATAAATTACTTTTGGTTATTTTAACTTATTTCACCTTAGGCTATTTTCAGCTATTGTAATTTTATTTTTCTATTTTATGTTATTTTTTGCTATTGTAAATTATTTCAATTTAGACTACTTGTAAATATTATAAGTTACTTTTGACTATTGAAAGTTATTTCACCTTAAGTTATTTTTGTTTATTATAAATTATTTCACCTTAAATTATTTTTCGCAATCCTAAGCAATTATAATATATGGTTATTGGTTGTTCTTTTATTAGTGTTATTGGTGGTTTTTTAGTGGTAATTTTATTAATAGTTATTAGTGGTTATTATATTAATGGTTATTGGTGGCTATTATATTATTGGCTACTAGTGGCTATTATATTAATGGCTATTGGTGGCTATTATGTTAATGGTAATTCATGATTAATCTATTAATGGCTATTGGTGGCTATTCTATTAATGGCTATTAATGGCTATTCTATTAATGGCTGTCGGGGGCTATTTTATAAATGTTTATTAATGGTTATTGTATTATAAGTTATTGTTGGTTATTATATGTTATATTACAACTATTGGTGATTATTGTATTATTATTTAATATTTTATGTTATAATATCATAGGCTATTGGTAGTTATTATATTGTAGGGTATTTAAAATTATTTTTCAGAGGATATTATTTTCTATTCTAAGTTATTTTTACCTTAGGTCATTATATTTTGTTTTAGATTATTTTAAAGTTATTATGCTTAGGATAAAATAATTTATAATAACATAAAGTAGAATAACCTTGAATAATTTAAAGTATAACTTGAATTAACATATATTAATTTTAAATAAAATAACTTAAAGTATAGCCTAAAGTTAGTTGAATAATTTAATTTAAAATAATTTAAAAGCTTATAATAAACTAATTAATATACTTTAAGGTAAAATAACATATAATAATTTAGGGTATAATAATTTATAATAGCATATAATAACATAAAATATAAGTTAAAATAATTAAAGTAACTTAAAATAATATAGGGTATATCATAAACTAACATAGATAGAATATTTTAAAAACCATATAAATAAACCTATTTGCTATAGTAAATTGTAATAATGAATTATGTTAATTAGTAATGAAACATGATGTCTACATAGTGATATTATAGTGAAATCAGTAAAATGCAATGAAATTATTTCACTTTTAAGGTCCCATAGTGATTTAAACTAGTAAATTACACCCCACTTTGGTAGTAGTGCTTGATTGCGAGCCTAAGGCTAGGGTAACAAAAGTTGGTTCCTATGTTGAAATCACATGTGGTTGTCTGACAACTATGACCACTCACTACACTAGTCAAAACTTTCGCCCAAATTGGGTCTTGGGTTACTTTGCCACACATATACTGATGTATTTTGCTTGAGATATATAACCCCTTTTTAGGCAATGAGTGCGTATCAAGTTAGTTAACCTAACCTTGACCACCCTAGTTAAAAGACAACACCAAGAAAAAAAAAACCCGTCGTGTAACCATTTTGCACACATAGCGTGCGCGAAAACAAGATATTTGCTTTATAAATATATATATATATATATATATATAATCATTATTTATGATAATTCACTCAAAAAGCCATGGTCTTCGGCTTTCGGCTCTTAGCTTGGTAGTTTTCGCCCTTGGCAATAGATAATAGCCCTAAAAGCTTAGAGAGAGCTTGACCTAGCAGGGCAACACATAAATCGTCGCCCTATTTTCGGCTTAGCTTAAGACACAGTGCTGAGCCATGCAGCAGAAGGCTTTAGGCAAGCATTGGCTCGCTATTGTTGTCATTGAGCTTTGCCAGCGATGACACTTGTATTACTTTTCGTGGTCATTTTTGTGGGAAAATAAGCTATACAATTCAAGCGGGCTTTGCCCTCTGCGATTGCCAATTTTCGGCCAGCTGTTCGGTGTCGGGTAGTAGTTGCAGTGCTTAGTTTGAATTTGTCCGCACCAGACCCTACTAAGTTCGTCGCACCACTTTAATTCAACTTGCATTAAACGCTCTCTTTTCTTGGTTGTGTAAGTTGGTGTCATTTTGAATTCTTGCTTTTGAGTTCGTCCTAGTCCCATCTTGGAACTTTAGCATGCCCTCGTACCCCTAAAGTGCTACAAATTAAAGAGCGTGCCCCAACTCTCTTCTTCTTCCATTGTTTCGCTATGGGACCCACCTTTGGGTCTCTTGAGGAGTTCAAGGGCGCATCATTATCCCCCCATGAAAACTATATTTTGTCCTCAAAATGCTAGCTCAAAGTCCTAGGTTAGCTTGGTCTTCTACAACTGGTTGGTTGATGACTCCTTTAATAGGTTAAACATTCGCTTCCTCCACAAGTTTAGTTTGATTCAAAATCTAAAGACTTGTCAACACTATAGTCTTTTGTTGATCAATTTTTTCTTCAAAGGTTATTATGGGTGTCATGAATACCTCTGAGGCATGCAGGGTACTTGAAATCAAAGTATTCTCCTAACCTATATTTATATGGTGTGGGGTCAAAAGTAAACTAGCAAATAAGAATTCCAAAGGTTCTACTTTACCATCTAATACAGTAAAAGAAGGATCAATAGGATTAGCCTATTTTTTAACAAATTTTTCATTACTTCTTACAAGTTCACTAGTAACAATGGCAGCTTGAACATGAATGGTAAAAGTTTGAACAGGCAAGGGTATGATCTTTAAACATGTTCCACCTCTTAATGGGCTAACTAGTTTGGTAATGGCAATAGGTTGTACCATAGATGGTGTTACTAAAACTTTTTTATTAGTTCCAATCTCCACATATATGAAGCTAGGGGGTTTTGTATTTGAAATCAGGAGAAGTTGTTTGATATGTCTGCAACTCCAATTGGAAACCTTGTTCATTGGAGCGAACTAATTCCATGTTTTCTTGAATTTGCTCCTTTGTGAACTTTTGAATAGTTTGCCACCACTCCTTCCACTTGGGGTTTCTAATTCCCAATGCTTGATTTTGCATTTTGAGTAATGTATTGTCATACAATAACTCCTTGAACTCCTTCAACATGTTGTTCATCCTAACATGTAGAATGGCATTGGGTTTACTCACCTACACCTTGGTTGTTTCATACTGACCTTTCCAGTCCTAGATTTGGGTAATTAAACTTTGTTTTTCCCTTTCAAACTCTATGTGGGCAACTACTTGTTATTCTATGAAGTCTTGATAGGTTTACATATTAGATTCCTCCATTTTGGTGTAATCCCGTCTCATTTCCTCTAGATTAACTTGGAGATGCTTCAAATCATTATGAATTTTCTAGTTGAATTGATTGAGTTCGGTATATTTTTGCTATAGGTTCTCAATTTTCGTAATAACCTCTTGCCTCTTTCAACTTATTGGACAAGTTTTAATTTTCATGTTGGACCTTATTCAATTGCCCCTTGATAATGACCAGTTATTTGTCACAGTTCTTTAGACTTTTTTGCATTGTCACTAATTTTAAACTACAGGTTCGTAGGTGGTTGTGGGTCTAAACAAGTTTTTTTTGGCTTACTCAAACTCAACTCTAAGGTTTGAGAGTTCATGCAATGTATTTGATTAGGTTGTGGCATTTTGAGCAACTTACTCTAAAAACATACTAATTTGTTTCAGGTTTTTTGTAGAATGACCAGAAATTGGGACGGGTTGGAATCTAACAAATTGTGGGTTTTCTATTTGAATAGGTTTAACTACATGTTGAACATGTTGTGATGATTATATAGTTGCTACAGGTTGTGTAGGTTTTGCAATTGGTACTACAAATTCAACAAATTCAACAGGTTCAACTTGGATGTTGTTAATTACCTTATCCAGGTTGGGTTTAAGTTCTTCCTCCATGTTGCCTTATATAGTCGTTGCTTTAAGCTTTTCCCCACCTCCACCTTTGATCTCATCTAAACAGGTTCACTCCTCATCTTCCTTTGAGTTAACAACTTGTGACCCAAAAGTACATATAGACTTCTTTTTCAGTGGTGAGGTAACAGGTTCTATACTTAACTTGTCCTTTGGTGTAGGCAGTTATGTACATGTTTTCAATTGATGAGATCAACGTGTTGGTAAAGGTGATGCAGTGGTTAAGTGTGTTGGTCTTCTCTCCTTCAAAAACTACTCCTTTACAATAGGTTTAGGTGAAACTTGTTATTGTTGGGAAACCTATCACTTTTGGCTAGCTGGTGACACAAGTTCTTTTGGGGTTGTTATTTCCTAAAAACTAGGTTAGTTATTGTTTTCTTCTAATGTTCTATCTAACGAATTAACTCAACAAGTAATTACGTCGACACTATAAAACACCAGTTAACAAGTTGCCCCATGTTGGCTAGTTTGAAAGTAAAAACAATCATGTTGCTAAAGTGTGCTAATCACTTTTTTATATAAAGAATTTACAAAATGGCTACAAATTTGGCGTGAAATTCCTCCTTCATGTGAATTACATTCCACTATTCATTTTCAATGAAGGCATGTGGACCTGCAATCTTCTTCAAAGTGGTTTTGCTTCATCAAATGTTGCATTTGCAACATCTATTGCTCCTTCCTTGGAAATCCCAAGTTGTTCATGAATAAGTATTTGATTAATTAAAATTTCTTGACCATGCATTCACCTTTGGATTCTTCCATCCTCTGTTACTTCCCAGGTTTATAAAAAATCTTGCAACAAGTCCTCTTGTGATGTAGTTCACTACAAGTTGAATAGACCCTCCAAACTAGCTCATCTAGCCCATTTGAGTTTGTTGGAGTCGATCTTCATCAATTGTAGCATTTTCTGGCTTTCCTTCACCTTAGATGTTCTTTTCTTCTTAATAGGTTTCTCAACCCATTTTTCTACATGCACATTACCTTTTCATTTCATCATGGCTTTGGTTCTTGATCATGGACATTGAGGGAAAACATTGCAAACAAGTTATTCTTCAAAGAGTTCTTGGAAAAACTCTTCTTGACTATCCTTGCTCACAAGTTGCTGTAATTCTTCTTCTTCCACAGGTCTTGGTGCAAGAGTTTAGTCCAACTGCTCCTTAACAACAGGTTGAGATAAAATTTCAACCTCCTCCTTTAAGCATAAAATAATGATCACTTGTGGCTTTGGTGCCATTGTAGTAGCGATTTTCCTAAGAAAATTAAGAACTATTTCTAGTTCCTCTTCTAACTCCCTACTTTTTGTTTTTGCTCATAAATTCTAGTTTCTTCTACTATGGCTGCATGCAAAGCTAACTTGGTTCTACATAGATTGCTCCAATCAATTTGACTTGTTTCACTCTTTCCCTCTTTACTTACTCTCTTTTAAAACTTCAACTTTCCTTCCAAATTTTATTTCATTTACTTCTCGTTTTAACTTCTTTAAGGCGTTTTCACTCATTGTCGCAACCTTAGCCTTCGGCTTCCTGCCAAAGCAAGAGCTTGTAATGCATCGGCCAAGAAAGTGAGAGATGTGAATTGGTCTTATGGGAAAATAATTCGGCAATTTTCTTTAGAGTTAGAGCATCTATAGGGCATAATATTGTATGAGCAAAAGTGCGTCGAGCATCATATTGACCCCCTTGAGTTTGAAGCCCACAAATAGGAATGGGAGAAGAATAATGCATGTCTTGTGTTTGCTCAAATATAATTGGATAAAAAACTCCATGAGACTCAATAAAAGATGGAAAAGACTCAAAAGTAAGAAAGGGAAGCAAGGGAGACTTTGAAGGCTCTGCAACAAAACTTTGCGATTGTAGACGGCACACTCATTCGAGCGGTGGAGGAAATGAAAAATGCAGCAATTTGTCATGAAGAAATGTTGACCACAACATTGGTTAGGCACAAAGAAGAAATGGAGTTGGTGACAAGGTGCTTGAGGAAGGTTGAGCAAAAATTCCTTGAAGTGTAAATTGAGAATGAAACTTGGCATGCCAAGTGCTTAAGCTTTGAAGCAGAGGTGTAATTGTTCAAAGAACAACAACATAACACCATGCAAACTAATGAAACGTGTGAAAAGACTATGTTGGAAAAAATATAAGGTTTGGAAAAACAAATTCAACTTGCCAATGCCAAAGAGAAGGAAGTAGTTATGTAGGAAGCAAAGGTTAAGCAAAGATGTTGAAACAACGAAATGGAAGGTGCTAGTGTTGGAGCAATCAACTAAGGCAATACTTTTCGATCAACTACTAGAAAACCAAGGCAAGGAACTCTTTGTAGTCCTTACCGAAGCCTGACTATCAATGGTTTAATTGTATTACAAAAAGGAGCAAGACATGGTAATGTAGCTTAATGCAACACATGCAAGCTTGAAGGAGTGAAAAGAATCCAAAGGCACAGAGTTAGAGGAAGAGGAGGAAGACCAAGATGTTGTGCATGAAACCATAGTCGTTGAGTTTACCGAGTAGACTAGAAGGAAGGAGAAATTGGAGAGTGGTAAGAGTGGGGAGAAAAGCCACAATGAAGGTGAAAGTGTGGGGAAGAATAGGATCTCAAAATAGCCACTCGAAGATTCTCCACCGTGATAACATTCACAATTGATAGACCATTATCAAAGTCGCCCATTATCCCATCTATAATGAGCGAATAAGGACTATTCCTCCAACATTTGATGCAAAAGTTGTAGGGATGAAATTGTGCAACCTAAGTGACATACTACACATTTTGAAGGAGTTGGAGTATACCTTATTGATCATTCCCCATTCAATAGAGTATTATTTCATCTATCACCTATAGACACATTTTTCAATAGGATTCTCTCCACCAATGCTTAATGCTAGAATCCTTAATGAAGATTTTGAATGCATGTGGAAGATACAAGATAGGGAGTTTCAGGAGTACTTAATGTACAACATTCTCTATGGTTATATTGTTTCTAATGACAACCATGGGTATGGTGCATTGGAACATTTAACAAGTTGTCTGGGTGCGTATGCATTGTGATACTACTATAAGTTGGAGGTGGCATACAACAAGTATTACCTGAAACGCACCACGATAGTTTGTCACAAGCCAACTTTTGTCATGGCTAGAAGGGGCCTATACCAAATACAATTGAAAAAATGGTGAAGGAGGACTCCATGGAAGCACGGCTATGGGCGTAAAGGTTGGAGGGTCTATTAGAGAGTTATGCATTCAAGGATGTAGTAAAGGAAGCAATGACATCAATTGGTTGGCGTTGCACAACAAAAAGGCCAAATTTGCATGTGACCAAAGCGCATCTCGGAAGGAGCATGATGACATTACAAACTGCCATTTTCAAAACATATCATTTAGTAAGATAACTTCATAGGAACTCGAGGAGTTTGACGCTACATGAGTTCCAGTAATGCTTAACACATCCACTGGTTTTCAGGAAGGACAAAGTGTATCAGAAGTTTCTTCTAGGAATGATGCTGGGGGAGAGTTTTGCATTAGAAGTTGACTCTAATGACGATATTGACAACTTTTTAGCCCCAACTGACATCTCTCGATCTCGGGTAGTAGCTCTACACAAGGAATAAATTGACTCAAAAAATTGATGACCTTATGTGGACATTAAGGTCTTAAGAAGGGGATAATGTTAGGAATGTAATGCTTACCAAAATAGGGAGTAGTGTGTAGTTGTAGAAGTTTTAAAAATGGCCCTACCAAAACCAAGTAATCTGTTTGTTAAACTGAATTAGTTGTCTAACTGAATTAGGGTAAACATTTTATCGATATTCGACAAGGTACTATTCGGTAGGACCTATTAGGTTCAAGTGTCAACACTTTTACCTGCTGAACTCATGGGTGTATCAAAACGACATAGGTTTAGTTATTTGAAAGTTTGAGGAATTGGGGAGACGAATGGAGATATGACAGGAGGTAGAAATTAGTTTTTACCAAGCAACCTATGACAAGTGATACTCTTGTACTCAAATATGATAACACACACTACACTAATTCCTAATCACAAGATATCTTTTGTATGCATGTTCCATCTCTTACATTGCTTATTGGTAGCAGATTACAACTTATAATATGTATTAACTACTTGGGTACATGGTGACGTGTGTTGACCCGATCCCAAGTCCCTAGTTAGACCCAAGTTGGGTTTAAATTACTCTCACAGCAGAATTGTGAGGAACTTGGGGCACGCTCCCAATTTTCAACACTAGAAGGGGTAGAGGGGTGTGCTGAAGCTCCAAGATGGGACTAGGAAGAGTGACAAGCTATTCACTTACTCCAACCTGCATCAAACCAACCCACAAGTTGGTTAATTCACTCTCTGGAGCACCCTAACTTGGTGCTAGGACAAGTCACGGGCAACTCTGGACTCACTTGACTCACCACAGCCTAGACTCAGGGGAAGCCACCACCTTCCCCCATATATTATACTTTGTGCTTCTCCGTAGCACCCACATCCGAATGGTTTTTTGTCCTGGGAGTCCCAAGGAGGAGTTTCGAAACTATCCCAGTTTAGACTCCTAGGATTTTGCACTATCATAACTCTTTGCTCAGACCTTTGATTGGGATGAGGTCTAAAGCAAACTTGTAGCTCTCCTCAAGATTTTTTCAACGGTGTGTCACACTCCACTTGCACACACCGGGGTCGGGTCAATTCTTGACTTTTAGTGGTTGGGAGTCAAACTGCCAGTTTGACTCCCGGCCTTTCTTTTTGCCATAACTTGTGTTGTAGATGTTCAAATGGCCCATGCGAGGCCATTTTCGACATTTACACTTCAATGGTTTTTCAATGATATAAAAAACACCCCAATGCAAGGTGTTTTGACCTTTGCAATCGAGCTCTGAAATTTTGGGAGTCTCAGAGGACTTCTCAACTCCCAATTTCAGGAGTGTGAGTTTCATCCTCACACTTCCCTCAAAGTAGGGTTGCAACATGTGTAGTTTGGGAAGCAAAAACCCAGTAGCAATGAATGTTCAAGTTTCATCAAAATCATCGCTAACACTATTTTCTTGCTAGCATCTGATATGGATTAATGAAAGGCCTGTTTCTTAATTAATTAATTAATTATTTAAATGTTTAAGATAGTAATTATTGTAATAATTTCTCCTTTTGTAGTTTCATGATGTATCCAAAGTGGGATCATCCATAAAATAGTCTCACAAAAATCCATTAAAAGATTGATGGCCAGAACCATACAAGGGGGACAAAAAGGGAAGGCTAAAGAAAGGCCAAAAGACGTAAAACCCACAAGAACTAGAAAAGGGAGAGAGTTAATCCCTTTTGTGGTAGGAAGTTATCTCACCCATAACCATTCTAATGTCATTAGCATGCAAATCATGAAATCTAATAATATTGGGAGGTCTAGAACAAACATCAGCCGCCAATGCAATCTTCCTCTTTATAGCAAAGGCTAAAACATGTTGAAGAACATTACTAACACACTATTTGAAAAATTGAATTAAAAAGGACAAGGATAAATGACCTCCTGATCATTTATCATAGAAAAGACGGGCACATTCCCTAATGAAACAATCCATATCATGCCCAAGTGCATCGTGCACCTCCATGGCCATCGAAATAAAATGGTGCCCTTCATGAAGCTCTCTATATTTGCGAATCTTAACAATGGCACCAAATTTTGCAACTACATTTGTTGGTTGACTATTGACATTTGAAGCTAACATCTCTTGTATCGGGTCAGTAATCGCCACATCAACAACGAAGACCTAGTTTTTTCGAGTCATGTAAAGGTTGATTCATAATGAAATTCCTGACGTAAGGGCACACCACCATTCTCTCCATACAACATGGCCATATTCTCGAGTGAGGGCATACATGATGTCTTGGATGGCATCATGTGTGGCTATCCACTAACCTCCAAATGGGAAACGAGCTAAGTGTGTGCTAGATGTGTCCAACCCCTGTCCACATTCACACATGAAAAGACTAAATGCCAAGGGTTGAATCAAACTAAGACAAAAATGCAACGTTGAGGTGAAAGTAAAGTGCGTAATGTGAAATGAACGGATAAATGATGACGCACTCCCAACTCCTTGAAGGATTCAAATGTGAGTCCAAATAAAAAACAACAGAAGAAGGAGGAGTCGGGGCATGCTTCCTGGCTCACAACACTTTGAGGGGTAGAGGGGCGTGTTGGAGCTCCGGGATGGGACTAGGAAGAGTTGACAAGCTTCACTCACTCACACGGACCTACACACAACCCACACAAAGTGGTTAATGCATAGTTGGAGCACCTTTGGTGTTAGGACGAGCCATGGGCAACACGGAAACACTAGATTCACCACGGCCCAAACTTGGGGGAAGCCACCACCTTCCCCCCTTATAGTATACTCTATGGCTGGCCATGGAGCCTACATCCAAATGACTTTTCTCTCCCGAGACTCCCGAGTGGGAGTCCCGAAATCACGCCAGTTGAGATTCTTGCGACTTTGGAGCCCTATAACTTTGCGAGCAGACCTCGGATCGGGATGCAGTATGAAGCAAAGTTGTAGCTCTTGTTGAGAAATTTTCAACGGTATGCGGCACGCCCTCTACAGCCAAGTAAATTAGGTCGATTCCTGATTTTTTCTGGTTGGGAGTCAAACTAATAGTTTGACTCTTGGCCTTTCTTTTGGCCATAACTTGTGTTTTAGATCTCCAAATGAGAAATGCGAGCCCATTTTGAACATCTACATTTCAAGAGCTTTCCAATGATATAAAAAACGCCACAAGCCATGGAGTTTTGGCTCCTAAAATTGCTCTTTGAAATTTTGGGAGTCCACTGAGACTCCATCTCCCAAAGTGGGAGTTGCCTTGGGAGTGTGAAGGTTCACTCCCTGATACTCCCTCACACTTTCTTACACTCCCGAGAGTATGTGATGTGACTCCTAGGCTTCTTCTTGGCCCGCACCCTTGCGACCTCTTTGCTTTGACTCCCGGGCTTCTTCTTGGCCCGCAACCTTGTAACCCTTTTGCCTTGGTTGCGAGCCCGAAGCTAAGGTTGTGACAAATGACCTAGCAACCAACCATAGCCTTACCCCCTTGCCTGAACAAAAATGAATGTGAATCTGGATGTTGAAAAAATGGAGTCATCTTCTAACATATATTTAAGGGATGTGTTATGGTGGATGTCCATCAAAAATACCTATAGACTTGGGGCATTGGTAAACTACTAGACTATCAAAAGAAGGGTGCATTTCCCTAGCTACAAAAGGAAGGCGATCTTTCGTTGCACGTAAGCATGATTGAAGTAGGTGATTGAACCTGAGAAACATACTCCTCCAAAACAGGTCTATCAAAAATACAAAACCTAGAGCACAAATATGAAGCCACTATAACCCTACTCCTTAGAAAAGTAGATGGGGGCACAATCCTCCATAGAAAGAAAGCCTACCACTAAAGGATATTGGTAGTCAAGCATGATGCCTTGTTAAGGGGCCTTAAAAATATTCCCATGATCCCCAATGAATAACACATGAAGACAAAATGCCCAAAACAACCTGGGCATTTCAGAGGAAAGGAAGATCATCAATATGTGCCATGTTTTGAGATAATGCCTCATCCAAAAATGCATGGCAAAGTCTTGAACACCCATTGGCACACCCAAAATGCGTAAGCCATTTGTGACCAAAGTGTAGCCTTGAAGAATCTCTATGCCTAGAGAAATCCATGATGGACTTCAAAGCTTACACTTTGACAACTAAGGCTAATGGGTTGAAAGGTGGCCAAAGGTTTAGGTAATCTCACTCATAGGCCCCATGATGTGGGTATTGTCCACTAGGGATGGAAAGACATAGTTGGGGGCCCTTGCGATGGTTTTTAAGAAAGCTTAATAATGGGCCAAAGCAAATAAAAAGACCTCCTAGGGGGTCACCCTACCTCGTGCCTGAAGATGATTCAATAATGATGACCCCTTCCACATGCCACCCATGCTAATAGTAAGGAGAAGAATGAGCACCATACACTATTAAAATTCCTATTTTTTCAAACTAACCAAGTTGACTATATGAGTTTTTTTTACTAGAGGACATGTATTTTTGACTAAAGGCCAAAGGCTTGAATGACAATGGGTATCTTTTGATTAATCAATTTGATTAAAATGACCTATTTGATAATAAGTCAAATCAGACATCCAATCAATTTGGACTTTAAAATACTACTTAGTCAAATTGATTAGTGGCTTAATCAATAAGACCACCTAATCAAATCAAATTGGCAAGTGACCTAGTTAATAAAGACACCTATTATATTTAATCAATAAGGCTAATTAAATAGGCCTAGTCAAAGTGGCCAATGACTTAGTCAAAAAGGCTAATTATAAATTCTAATACTAGTTGGGTATCTTGGGACTACATTTAACATTTTGACTATGTTTGACTAATTAAAAAAAAGTTGAAAAATGTAAGATAGTATCAACTTAGGAACCTTAGATAATTCCAAAAAAATTGGGAATGTATTGTACAAATTGTCACAAGACAAATCATAATGTTGACACCTATAGAATCAAAAGGAAGGAAGACCATGTTCATGTAGTTTCTGAGGTTACTACTCAATAAATTGAAGTACAAAGGCCTATGAGGTATTCCTGTCATATTTGTGGTGATATGAAACATAAGATCGTAGATTGTCCTAAGTGTAGTGATATGTAAATTATGTTTAAGAACAAAGGAATGAATCCAATAGAAAAACACATTGTGGTAGAACCCAAGGTTTCAAATCCTTCAATCCATATGGTGGACGTGAATATGGCCATCACCAAGAACAAGGTTATTAAAAAACAAGTGTTTCGGGATAGAGAGCTAATCAAGAAGAAATCTATTACTAATTAGGAAGAGGAATAGAGGCTACAACAAACTTTTGTCAAAACTACTCAGGAGATGCAAGTGGAAGACGCACCACCAAATCTAATTCCAAACAAGAATACATAGTGGAGTACAAGTTGGGCAAGATTACAAGAATTTGAAGTGTCCACAAAACCTATTGTGTCACAAAACTTATCTGTTAATCCTATCAATAGAATTATGTCTATGGAACAAATATTTCAAGATATTAATAAACAAATGTTGGAGACTATTTATACTTTGAGGTTAGGTCAATTGTTGAAGATATCACCAAATCTTAAAATATATATGTGGTAGAAATTAAAACCAGAGAAACATAATATAACAACTAAGTAGATATTAGAACTTAGTGTAGCCATAGTGGTTGAGACACATTCCAAACTAAACACAATAGCTATAAAGGTAGATAAATAGATGGTAGTTATCCAAGTACAAGTTGGGAAGAACATTGTTGAGAATGTTTTAATAGATGGAGGAGCAAGTGTGAACATTATAACATAAAACCTCAGAACAAAGTTAAGTTTACCCAAACCAAGACCAACTCCATACCACCTTAAAATTACAGATTAGAGTATGACCAAACCATTAGGAATTATCATAAATTTGAAGATTCACATACATGGTATTCGATATATAACCACATTTATTGTTTTGAAAAATAGTGTGGTAGATCTATCTATTTTATGTTGCTAGGAAGACCTTCGCTCAAGGTTACACATGACTGGGGTAATAATGTCATTGATGTTCAAGGTAACGAAACATATAGAACAATATCAATTAACAATAAATTAGGAGCAAAAACCAGAAGGCCCCATGTATTTATTTGTTATGACTTGATGGAAAGGTTAATAGATGAAAAAGAGGATTTAATATTTGAGATAGAACTATAATTCTTCTCAATTGGGACAATTACACTCTCAAAAGAAATAGTTTCATTATTAAGTGTTGGAGTGTCAAAAATTAGAAGCATTGAGGAATCTGATATAGAGCAAGGGACATCAGATCAAATAATTGTAGAAGTGGTGCCTTCAACGGTAAAATCAGAAGATTTTTGTGTTAAACCAAAGGTTTCATTAGAAAACAAGGTTTATCCAGAAACTTATTACCGTCATAGCCAAGATGATATTCAAGTGGATGAGACATTAACAAAAATACAAGTACATAATCTTTAAACAACAAGTTAGATTTTGACCAAAGAACGATAATTTGTTAACTTGAATTTTGGTATAGAGGCAAATCCACAATACATCAAGGTTAATTCACAATTGACAAAGGAGAAGACTTAGGAACTTCATATGCTACTTAAGAATTTCAAAGGTATGTTTGTTTAGACTTACAAAGATCTAAAAGGCATATGTCCATAATTAGTTCAACACATAATTGAGTTGGATACCTCAATACCACTAGAACATTAAGCAAGGTATAGATTGAACCCTAATTTTGTTGTAGCTATTAAACAAAACATTGACAAATTATTAGCAGATGGATTCATTCAACCAGTAGAGGAAGGCTACATGGTTATCACCCACAGTGGTAGTGTTTAAGAAAAATGGAAAATTGAGAATTTGTGTGGATTTCAAAAAGTTGAATAAGGCAACCAAAAAATATCCTTATCCTTTAATTTCAATCCAAAGAAATGTGCCTTTATGGTATTTTCAGGATTGATTTTAGGGTTCATAGTTTCCAAGGAAGGAAAAATACCAGACCCTAAGAAGGTTTAGGCAATGGTGAATATGCTAGTACCTACAAACCCACGGTAGATTCAGGTTTTTAATGGTATGGTTTAGTTTTATAAACTTTGTTTTTATCATGGCACTAGTCACTAAGTTGATGAGGAAAACAAAACCTTTCATTTGGACCATGGAGTGTCAAGAAGCTTAGGATTAGATCAAGCAAAAGTACATGGAAGCACCAATTATGATTCCTCCAAATTGGTAACTGGAATTTCATGTGCACACATATGCATCATTGTTGGTAATAGGTGTAATGTTGGCACAAAACCCAACCGATAAGTAGGATCAACATGTAGTATATGCCTCTAGACTGTTCAATAAAATTTAAAAATTAATACTATTATAGAAATAGAAGCCTTAACAATGGTTTATGCTTTGCATATATTTAGACTTTTTTTGTTAGGAAACAAATTTGTGTTTTATGTAGACCATATGGCTTTGGTGTACTTGGTCAACAAACCACAAATGTTGTGAAGGATAACAAGATGGTTGTTGTTATTCTTGGAGTATGAGTTCATAATAGTTTACAAACTTGATAAAACACATGTCATTTGATGCGCTCCCAAGTTCCCAGTTAGTCCCAAGTGGGGCTAAGTCACTCAAGTTACGAAATTTCTGGGACTCGAGGCACGCTCCTAGCTTCCAGCATTAAAGGGGGTGAGAGGGGCATGCTGAAAGTTCCGGGATAGACTAGGAAGAGGGACAAGCTTACTCACTTACACGGTCCTGCATCCAAATCCAACCAATAAGTTGGTTAGAACTCATTCTGCACCTTTTTGGTGTTGGGACAAGCCACGAGCTACCTTGGACTCACTTGACTCATCACGGCCCGGACTTGGGGGAAGCCACCACCTTCCCCCATATAATATTCTCTGCAGCTCTCCGCCGCACTTGCATCCAAATGGCTCTTTTTCCTGGGACTCCCAAAGTGGAGTCCCGAAACTATCCCGGTTTGGACTCCTGGGACTTTGGACGTTCATAACTCCTCGCCCCGAGCTCGGATCAGGACGAGGTCTAAACCAAAGTTGTAGCTCTCCTTCAAAGCTTTTCAACGGTGTGTCTCACTTGACCTGCACGCACCGAAATCAGGTCGATTCTTGACTTTTAGTGGTCGGGAGTCAAACTACCAGTTTGACTCCCGGCCCTTCTTTCAACCATAACTTATGCTGCATATGTCCAAATGGCTCATGCGAGGCCATTTTGGACATCTACACTTCAAGACCTTTCCAACGGTATAAAGATTGCCCCAGTGCAAGGTGTTTTGGCCCTTGCAATTGCGCTCTGAGTTTTCGGGGGTCCCAGAGGACTCCCAAGTCCCATTTTCGGGAGTGTGAGTGGCGACCTCACAACTCCCTCAAAGTGGGGTTGCAACATCATTGTTAATGTTTTATCCAGACTACCAGACAGTTCATAACCATTAGGTGTCCCAAATCAGACTATGGATGTGTCATTTTTTTTTGTAGAACCTACATGGACGCAGGAAGTGAAAACTTATTTAGAGACAAGTCAGATGCTAGAAACTCTGAACTTAGCTCAGAAACAAAAGTTGGCTAAAAAGGCAAAACCCTTTACTTTGAAAGAGGGAATTATGTATATAGTGGGATAAGACAATAGAATGTGTATATGTTTAACCACCTTAGAAGCACAAATTATTCTAAAGGAGCTACATGAAGGAGTGGTTAGAGGACATTTTACTATAGATATTATTGTAAAGAAAATTATGGATGTAAGATATTGGTGGCCAACTTTATTCAAGGATATTCATGATTTTTGCACAAATTATGACAACTATCAGAAAATTAGAAAATTAAAAACAAAAAGTCTAGCCAAGTTGGTAACAACACTTCTAGAGAAACCTTTTATGAAGTGGGGTTTAAATTTTATAAGTCCAATCAAACTAGCAAGAAGATTAATAGGAAACAAATATATTTTGGTAGCTATAGATTATGTAATTAAGTGGGTAGAGGCCAAGGCACTCAAAACCAATATTACAATAATTACATCCAGATTCTTGTATGAGTAGATTCTAACCAAATTTGGATGTCCATTGACTAACATTACAGATTAAGAGGTACATTTCATTAATGACACAATAAAACATCTAATAGAACAATTTTTGTTCAAGCATGTTAGTTCTATTGCATATTATCCACAAGGAAATGGACAAGTAGAATCTACTAACAAAGTCATTAGTAAATTATTGACCAAGTTGCTTAATGAGAAAAAAATAAATTGGGATGAACATTTGTCTACAATTTTGTTTTCATATAGGACTGCTTATAAAGTGGCACATGTTATACACCTTATTAGTTAATTTATGGTTTGCATCCTCTAATGCTAATAGAATATGTTTTGTTGGTTATTAGTGGGGACCATAGAGATGCAAAACCCACTAGAATGTTAATAGCTAGAATTACAGAAGTGGAAAAGTTATAGGAGAACATATTAGAAGCTCAGAACAATGTGGGAGCCAACCAGTTGAACATATTTATGTGGAGTCAATAGAAAAATACTAAGATTAAGTTCCAATTTGGAAATTTTGTCTTATGGTTTCCTAAAGGAGAAAAAACACATTTGGGCAAATTCAAGAAAAGATGGTTTGGTCCATTTAGGGTACAATATTGTTTACCCAATAATATTATTTTTCTCATTTTTGTCAACAATTTTGAACCAAACCCAATGTTGGTCAATGTTAATAAGTTGAAACCATATACATATGTGGACTAAACAATGAAGGGGATTCAGAGTTCAAAGAATCAGAAATCTTTACCATCCATAGATGAAGACTACATGGAAGAAACATCTAATGGAGATTCAAAAGATTAGAGAAAAGTAGAGAGCATTGAGATTGATCAATTAATAGTTTAAAAAAAAACCCTAGTAATTCTGATTAACTAGCAGGTTATGAACAAATACCTAAACTTGATTATGTAGATTTACAATTATTGGATTATGGGGTTGATAAGTTAGTGACATCATAACAAAATTCTACTAATTTGATGACTTAGCATGGGTTAGAGGGAATCTATAATGTACACAACATTAGGTCATCAAATTAAAAAAATGTCATTAGAAATACCCAATGCCACGTCCACAATTTTTTTTGGTTAGTAGTATTTACTTTAGCCCATGTTGACGTCAGTGTGAATTTAAGAAGGAGATGACAATTGTCAAACAATTTGAAAGAAATATAAATCATTAAAACGCTGGACCTAAAACGAAAAGTGAGACGTCAGTTCATGAAAAGAGGTGATAACGTTTCAAAAGGTGGCAATCATTAGAATGACTTTTTGTTTTCATTTTATACAAATAACTTTCAATCATTTTTTGTCTCTAGAGTGAGTGTTAAAGAAAGTCTTGTGGAGAAATTGCAAAAACAGTCTAAAGAAAAGTTGCAAAAGTTGAAAGAGGAGCAAGAGTGATCGAGAGAACAATAGAAATTTACAAACGTTTTGCCTCTACAGTCTAGGTCTCTTGAAAGAGGTCCACTTTTCCTTCTCTAGTTTATTATTATTACTCTTCTTTAAAATCCTCTTCAAAATCCAAGTTTGATAGAACTTTTGAAGCAATTAGAAAAAATCAGAAAAATTGTAAGGAAACATTGAGGATATATAACTTCAGAAAACCTAGAAGATAGGTAGGTTCTAGTGAACAAGTTAGTCCTATTTCTATTTCAAATTCTGAGGAACACCACTAGAAGGACGATTTGTAACAACAACAACAATTGCCATTACATCAAAAGGAGCATACTTAGGAGCACATTCCAAAAAGCATTCATATTCTCAACAAGAATTGCACAAAGAGAACAAGTCGGCAAGCAATGGTTGCAAATCTATGGTAGAAGAAAGTGTGTACTCATCAAAATGATGAGATTAGGTATGTCTTTACTCCAATAGAGCAGAGTTTTAATGGCAATTTGAAGAACATTTTGCTTTGGACTAGCTATGGAGAGGAAGAGAGAGCTTGGGCAAACAGAATCAGATTGGTAGCCATGTTTAAGATTGAGTGAAAGAAACCTTGCCACAACATTCTAGTTGAAATTTTTAACAACTGGAAGTTGGATCCTAGACATAATAGAATCAAGGTTATGTTGGGGGAGGAGCCAAGAAAAATAGATAATCATGTGTTGGTTGAAGTTTTTAAAATTTGCCATACATGAAAGATAAAAACAAACTAGGCATAAATGTTTAATGCCAGAGTAGCATTGTTAGAAATAACAAATAGAGTACATGACACTTACAATACCAATGAAGGGTGGGTTATGAAAAAGATGAGGTCAAAGTATGCTAATAGAATTGCTGCCATTCTGCTAATTATTTACCAAAAGGATAAGGTGCAATATTATTGCAATAAATCTGCTATGATGATCTCAAGAGCAGATCATGGAGAGTTTGTTAATTGGGCTACAATCATGTATTCTCAATTGGTCAAAGAATTGATTAGATGGGAGAAGTGTTAGAAAAATATGACCGAGGGAAAAACCAAAAGAGAACCCAAAAAGGATGTATGCCATTCTACCATAGTCTTCGAAATTTTGTTTTAGAAGTGGTTTCCATTAGATGGAGCAAAATCACAGGAGAGGAAGAAACAGGTAGAACAACCTCAAGAGGAAAAAAGAAGAAGAGACAATTTGAGGGAAAGGTTCATTATGAATAAAAGACCTCTAAACCCTACACACATCTCTCCTAAAAAGGAAAAGTGGCCAGAGACTAGGACAACTAGAAAAGTAGTTCTAATGTTTCAATCTAATGATGATGAGGAGAGAGAGAGACTCTATAGAAAAGGCAGAAAAGAAAAGAGGATATTGCAATGAAATGCAATATTGATCCTCAACAAGTAACATAATTGTTGAGGAAATAACATTAGCAGAATTAAACACAAAAGGAAAAATCCATATCTCCTAAATCTAATTTGAGATTACCCATTTCTCCTAAGTAGGAGTAGAGGTTCGATGGGCAGGAGCATCAAAGAAGGCCCAAGAAGGAGTCAGAGTCTCAACCTCAACATTTAGCAAAGGAGCAGATGTAGGATTTTGATTATGATTCACCAAAAGTACAATAATTTGTTCCATCACCACAGAAGAATGAAGGTATGCTGCCTTCAAAACCAAGTTATGCAACAAGCATGAATGTATTTGGAGAAGTCTAGACTGTACACAAAAGTCTAGGTTCATCAAGTACAAGTTTTAGGGGTTAAACTCCTAGGTTTCATACACCAGGGTCTATGCAAAGGATGGAAGCAAAATTGGATGAGCATAAAAGAATTGTTATTATGTTTCAACATGTAGCGGAATATAGTATATAGATGACATATTTTTCTTAAACTTTCTGATATGGAGATTAAGAACAAGTAGATTATAGAATAGAAGGATAGATCTATTCAAAATCCACAAGAAGCTTTGGAGAAGGAGCAAAAGCTCAAAGCAAAGTTACAGGATGGGAACAATGAGAATAATCAAGTATTAACAAAACTTCACACAACTAGACAGAAGATCAATAACATGGAAAAGTGGAGCAAGAATTTGGAGAGGATCATAATAGAAAGGGATTCCTTATAGGCAGCTTTAAAGGAGACAGATGCTTATTACTGGGGTTTAAAAGTAAAGAAGGATACTCTAAATATAGAGCATAACAAACTTGAAAAGGCCTACATGCACATGGAGGAAATTGTCTTGAAGTAGCAAAAGGAGGTGGAGGAGCTCAAAGTGGACAATGCCAATGCATATCAAGCTAAGAATGGGATACAAAAGCAAGTTGACTAGAGGCATGCATAGATGGATAGAAATTTGCAAAAGTAGATGGCCTTTAATGAAAAGTTAAACAAGCTTTTAAAGGAAACTAAGAAGAAAAAACCCTTCAATTATGATATTGTCTTTGGAGAAAATGTTGAATTTAAGAAGCAGAATACTTTGTTTCAGGTAAAGCTCAAGGCATTATTAATAGAGGAAAAAAATGTAGACTTATGGTGGGATGAAGTTCAGGACATTGTTCAAAAGGATATTGGCAAGGTCTGAAGGAAGTATGAGAGGAATGAAAGGTTGTACAAACATACGATTTCTCAAATGGAAAAAGTTATGCCATCATTTGAGTATGAGCCTTTGGTTGGGTCTCACCAAAGGTTTCAGATGAGGAAAAAAACAAAAGGGATACAAATGGGGTAGGACAAGAGTTGTAGAAGAGCCAAGAGACCTCAGAGGAGGAAAGGATAGCCTTGAAAGGGATGCTATGGAATAGATTCTAGAACAAGTAAAATTTGTTTTGCAGGAGGTCAGTTCTCAAGAGTATGCATCTACAATCGCAAATATAGGGGAGCAGATACAACCTAAAGAACATGTAATTTAGGAAGATCAAAAAGATCAAATTAAGCTTGTGTCAAAGCTACAGTAATAGGATTAGACTTAGATTACATCATATATGTAGTCAAATCAATAGTTATAAATTGTATTAGAGTTGCAACAACAAGAATAAACTTTGATTTGATGTGATTTGAAGTTACAACAATAACTATAAGTGATAACATAGTTGCAGTCACAAGAATAGAAAGTGACCCATCAACAAATAACCACACAATTGTCAACAGAAGCATTAAAAAGAGTAATAATAGACTTTGTATACAACAAATAATCTAATAATGCTTCAATTTGAAATACATGCAAAGTAGACTATAAAACAAATAAAATAGACTATTGTATATATACATCAGATTTTTGAATCACAAGATTAAAAATAATAAACATTTAGTTTTTTTAACACATTTTTTATCTAGAATTCTAGGACATAATTCAGAGTATGGGTGGGGTAATGTTAAGGAAATAGTTATTTGTGGTAATTATTAGGTAGTATGTCTATTTATTTAGTTATTGTTTATAAGAATTACTAACTAGATTAAATAGTTTTTATCACCATTTGAATTTGAATAGAACATAAGATTTTTTTTTTAAGTATTTTTTTGGAGAAAAAAAAAAGATGAAGACCATTATATCACTATAGAACATGGAGCTTTAATGGAGTATGAAAGAAATATGTTTTGATGTCTAAAAAATCTTTGTTTTCATAGTTAGAGTTGTTATTTTGATTTTTTAAATCATACTTTCATTATTGGATTTTAATTTTAAACCTAGTTTTAATTAGATTTTAATGAGCAAACTTTGTTAGTAATAATCTTATATTGTATTTCAGTCCAAATTTTAGACCAGAATATAGGTGTCGCGACCCTAGCCTTGGGCGTGTGACCAAGGCGAGGGCTTACAAAGGTGCGAGTCGAGAGTGAAGCCCAAGAGTCACATTTCATGCTCCCGGGAGTGTAGGAGGGTGTGAGGGAATGAACCCACACACTCCCAAGTGGGCTCCCACTTTGGGAATTGGAGTCCAAATTTTCATAAAAAAATTACAAGCATCAAAACTCATTGGATTAAAGATTTCCTTATATCATTCGAAAGCTTTTGAAATGTAGATGTTTAGAATGGGCTTACACATCCCATTTCAGTACTTAAAACACAAGTTATGGGTAAAAGAAAGGTCTAAACCCTTGACCACTAAAAGTCAAGAATCGCCCTAATTTACTTACGTTCAGATGACGTGCCACATATCGTTAAAAATTTCCCAACAAGGGCTACAACTTTGTTTAGACTTCATCTCAATTGAAGGTCTACACAAAAAGTTATGGGCTTCCAAAATCATGGGAATTCTAATTTGAAGAATTGTTTGGGTAGTGGTGAATCTTGTGTATGCCCATGGCTCGTCCATGCACCAAAAATGATGCAACCATGCACTAACCAACTTATTATTTGGTTTGTGTAGGTTCGTATGAATAATTGACCCACTTATCATTTGTCTTAGTCCTCATCCTGAAGCTCTAGCATGCCATTTTACCCCCGAAGTGTTGTGAGCTAAGGAGCGTACCCCAACTCCTTCTTTTGTTGTTTCCACTTTTGGACTCACATTTGAATCTTTCAAGGAGTATGGGGGTGTGTCACATGGATTATAGATTCTGTATTTACCAAATAATTTTGACCATGGATTTCATAGGAACATGGACTGAAAACACACAAATCAAGATGTGGTAGCCACCAAGTGGATGAGGGAGAACACCTGGTGGCCACCAAATAGATGTTGGAGTGCGAAGTCCAACCCAAACCCACTAGGCCAAAACTAAATGCTTTTAAGTTAAAGAGTACAAATAACATTTAAGCAATATAACTGAATAATTTTAATAAATTTTATCAAAAGGAAAGTCTTGAGATATTCATACGAACAAGATTTAAGGTTGAGCAATTAATAAGGTACTTTTTGTTTCAATTTCAATTTCATATTGTTACAAAAGGTGGGTTGGTAGGTCCAATTGCATTTCACAAATAACATTTTAAAATATCTTGGATTTTGTCAATCAATACATCTAATCCTACTAAAAGATTGTGTTCAACAAAGGTGGGAACATTGTGTTCAGACGAATAAAAATTTTCCAAGTAAAGGAGAACAAACCCTAAAAAATATTGATCTCTCCATGAAGGTTGTTAAAGGATTCCACAAAAATGGCATTATACGGGTCGTTAAACATGCTTTTGTATGGCATATTGTCTATGAACAACGTGTTGCTAGCATGAGTGTAGGGTTAAGTAGAAAAGAAGACATCAATGTTCTTGTGGAAAATTGGCTTGTCAAGCTTATCTAATAGGAAATGTGGATTACGCATGTAAAAGTCATGATTAAGCACTTTGGAAACATGTACAGAGATTTGTGTTTTGTGCCAGATTTTATCCAAATAATTATAGATATTGTGATGTTGGGTTGTAAACCAAATATACACTTGGAATTGAACAAAACATTTCTCCAAAAATTCTTTCAATCCAGGATGGAGAATGATGGTGTGAGAACCTCTATCAAAGCGTGTTGCAATTATAACTATGTTCAAATAAAAAATCGCATGAAATGGATTTAGCTCCATTGTAAGCAAACGAAACACTATGGAGTCAAAACTCGAAGTCAATGGAATCTCGTCGAAGCCAACTTCAACAACCGCATGTGAATTTGGTGACTCCACATCTTCCGTTTAAGGCATTTGGGAGTCAAAACCTGAAGTCAATGGAATCTCATCAACTGCACGTGAATTTGGTGATTCCCTATCTTCTGCCTCAAGAAATGACACATTGATAATCTAAAAAAAACAAACAAATAGTAGTTGTGAAAGTCCAAAAATAGATTAACCATATAAATCAATGAGATTGGAAAATCCAAAGAAACATTACAAGGGAGGATCAAAAGAGAATATTTGGACTACTTATTACAGATGTAAAGCGACTTATATAGAAATCAGCAAAACAAGCCATGGTGCATTTTTCAAATAACGTCCAAAATCTAACATCATCTTCCTTTATATTGCTAATGGTGCCAAAAGGATAGAGCTCCACAAAGGTGGGAACACTAAGCCCTAAATTATGAAAGAACTTTAAGTACATGAAAAGAATCTTCATTAGATGATTATCCTCTTTTGGCGTGTACTCATAGGACTCAACAAAGATGACATTAAAAGGCGAATTTAGGCAAGTTTTGTAATGCATATCGTCTACCAATAATGTATTCCCAAGGTGAGTATTAGGATACCAAAGGAAGAAATCAAAAAGGTTCTTATGATAAATTAATTTATCATGAGTGAGATGATCGACACAATAATGGCTTGCTTTGATGGGAAACTATAGAACGTGCTTGTTAACCTTGCAAAGATCTCGACCCATAATCCTTTACAGGTCAATCTCAATACTTGTGTCTTTTGCTATTTTTTTCAAGTAGGCATTCATCTTGGCAAATGGAGCAAACGTCCATATGTAGAAGATAAACTATTCTAAGCACCTAAGGAGGAATTCTTTTAGAGCTAGCCTAGGTAAAACGCTCTTGCCCAAGAGTTAAGTTAAATCGCGAAGGTAGGAGGTGATTAATTCTGAAATAGTCCTTCCCGACAAGGACCCCTTTCAAATCGAGAATCATGTGCAAATGATTAACCTCTACATCCTTTGCATTTATGAAATGAGGAGATTTGAATACTCCAAAAGTGAGCTCTTTCCTTTTATCTTGCTCGAAAAATTCATGGAAAATTCCTATAAATGTATCAACTTCGACCCCACAAATCCCGCAAAGGTCGAATGCAACCACGTTGGGATTAATTACTAGAGGGATGGGAGAGATGCAAGCGGAAAGTGAGGTGGGGACATAGAACCTCAACGGGCCGAAGCCTGGACTGGAGACAACATTGGTCTCTTCCATCTTTCTTACCTTTTTTCATGCCTTCTTTAATGCAATTCACTTTCGACCAGTTGTCCAAACAACTAAACAGTTGTCATTCAAATTCCACTAAGGCTAAAAACAGACCTAGGCTTGTCCCAATCATTTGAGTCCTCAAATGTGTACTCATTCAAATCATTGGACCCAAATGCACCTTCACCTACAAATAGAAAATAAAAAAGGATGAAAATTAGAATTAGAGTAGGGTGAGAATTATGACCAAACTAGAATTCTAAATAAACCAAGTGAAAAGAAAACAAAACTTTGGAAAAAAAACATTGAAAAGGGAATCATAATCTTCCTCAATTGTATTTCTCGAATTCCTCAACCACTTGCAAGTCTGGTGGCCACCAAATGCAATTTATACTTTAGAGCTAAACTACAAGAAAAATATCCTATGTAAATGTATTCATAATGTAAAAGAATTATACAATTCCTAATGAGGAGAGCCGTTAGTCATAGTTTAATCTAGCCTTGAGTGAGCTCAAGTCTTCGAAAGGAACTTGTTTGTTCATTTCCGTACCAATATCGTCATCATTTAAATCCTCGACATTGTCCTCCCTAGTAGAAGTGGCCGTTTGCAATAGTTCCACTAAAGAGATGTCAAGTTGTGATGATATATCACTAGAGGGGTGCTCATCATTTATCATTCTTCTTTCCAGTAGCACAAAATTGAGAACACCTTAGGATCGACACGAGATCACTATTCATTTTCATGCTTATCTTTCTAATAACAACCATGCGAGCAAGTTTCCTCCTAGTTTTCTTCATTTTTGCAACAATGGATATTTCATGTTCCTATAGTTCTCCTTTTACACTTGACCCTTGTTCAGCATTTGAAGGCGAAGGCAAAGCACAAACAAAGGGTACTAGGTTTGTATTATATAGAGTTGATAGACTAGTCATTGCAATCTCTTCAACCTTGTCAAGCAAGTCTATGGGAACAAGCCCAAGAACCTGAACCTTTTTCTCTTGTAAATTCCATCGATACTAGTTTAGACTTTAAAATGGCTAACAAACCTTGAAACATGGAAATACATTTGGGATTTGTAAGAACATATTAGGCATAGATATGTTAATACTCCACCACTGAAGATATTTAAACACACCATTCCACCATGCAAAAGTGGCTACAAAATGAGTCGGATCGCATCCGAGTTGAATTCCAACTTATACAACCTTTGTTTTTTCGAAAATGGACAATTGTAGATGGGAACCCATGTTGGAAAACGCCTTGATGCCAAAATGTTTGCTTGCATTGACTTTCGTTCATGTGAAGGAAAAAGGTAAGCGTATACTAAAAGTGGAAGGTTCATCCACGAGCTCAATGACCTCGATAGAAGAACTTATTGCTTAGAAGCCTAGTAGAATCCATACTCCATAGAGATGTCATCCATGAAGTCTTCTTCCTATAATGTGACAACTAAATTGCTGAAAAAATTTGGTCACAAATACAGACAATTGCTTTGAAGCTAACTTTCATGGACAACAAGCTCAAGAGGACACTCTTCCAATCTATTAGAAAGTAACATATGGGTCCTCGCTAAAAAGATTTGTTGTCGAGAACATAGCAAATGTCCTCCCTGACTTCTGGATCATGAAATCAACATTCCTTGAGGAGCCGTCTACAATGTCCTTAAGGCTATTGAGTTCTAATAGTGGATCCACCCTATAATGCAACTTGAGGTGTGTTGGGCCCATTTGTGGGTTTCCTTTAGCGAACCTTGAAATCCACTTCTCGAAAACCTTGTTAAATTCATCAAAGGGAGGATCCTTGGGCAAATTCATATGGATTTTTCCCTTGAAAAAATCATCGTTTATTGTCATCTTTAGTAATGCAAACAATACCTTGCTATACTTATGTTGTAGTTTCATTTTTTTCCACATATCCTCAATGTAAAGATATGGACATTGCGGTGTTGGTTGAGGATGTCTATGGAAAACCAAGATTATATTTTGAATCACCCTCCTTTTCTTAATGTTGTAACAAAACTCTGTCATTGTTAAAAAGTGCAGGTCCCTTCTTGTCATAGGCTGATCTCGCAGCACAATTTCTTGTGCTTTCAAACCATGCACAAGCTTCACTATGTGAAACTTCTTCAACGCCACAAGGCAATTAAATTTGGACTTTCCCATGAGTTGTGGTTTTGAAGGCAATTTTCCATAGCCATCTAATTTTTTCCCTACTCCCACAACAACAAAATCTCCTTCCACTCTTCATAGAACATGTTTGAAAGTAGTAGGATTGACATACATTCCTTGACTGACTAAACTGCAAACACATTTGTGAGGGATGCTTTGAAGCTTTGCAAAAAACGAGTAAAACATGTTTGATCATTTCCGTCCTTTAAGTAATCATTCAACATTGATTTTGTGCGGAAATGATTTTTGAAAAACCTTACCTTGTATGTTTGAGTCTTTTTCTTGTCTTGTCTAAATTTTGGGCTTGGTTGGCTGAATTCAATCCATATTTTTTATGCATGTTGGAAATTCTCCCTATATGAAGGGACCGAGTTTTTCAACATATTTGGATTGTTGAGGATTGATGAGAACTTGCAAAGATTTACAAAGTTAGCATTCCAAACAATTACAATACCAAAGGCTTATAATCATTCGCATATGTTGTCATTGACATCTTCCATTGTAAATATCTCTTGAGGAAATAAATTGTCATAACCATAGCCTTGGGCTCATGACCAAAACAAGGGCTTGCAAAGGTGCGAACCAAGGGTGAAGCTTGGAAGTCACATTTCATGCTCCCGAGAGTGTAGGAGAGTGTGAAGGAATGAACCCCCACACTCTCAAGTAAGTTCCCACTTTGGGAGTTGGAGTCCTAATGGACTCTTGAATCTTCAAAAGGCAATTACAAGGGTCAAAACTCATTGGATTGAAAAGTTCCTTATAAAATTGAAAAGCTTTTATAACGTAGATGTCTAAAATGGGCTTGCTGGCCCATTTAAGGAACTTAAAACACAAGTTATGGCCAAAAGAAGGGCTAGGAATCAAATTGCCAAATTAACTTTCGACCACTAAAAGTTAATAATCGCCTTGATTTACTTGCGTGCAGGTGGTGTGCAACATATCTTTGGAAAGATCTCAACAAGGACTACAACTTTGCTTTCAACCTCATCTCAATTAGAGGTATGAAAAAGAAGTTATGGGCCTCCAAATTTGCTAGAGTCTCAATTTCGGGACTCCTAACTTGGGAGTCTCGAGACAAAATGACATTTGGGTGTTGGCCCTGTGGCCAGGAACAAATAATACTATAAGGGGGAAGGTGTTGGCTTCCCCCAAGTCCAGGCCCTGGTGAGTCTTGTGAGTTTGTGTTTATCCGTGGCTTGTTCGTGCACCAAAGGTGCTCCAATTATGCACTAACCAACTTGTTGTTTGGTTTGTGCAGGTCCATGTGAATAATTAACTCGTTTATCATTTGTTTTAGTCCCATCCCGGAATTCTAACTCACCTTCTACCCCTGAAATGTTGCAAGCCAGGGAACGTACCCCAACTCCTTATCCTTCTATTGTTTTCACCTTAGATTCCTAGTCAAATCTATCAAGGAGCTTGGGGGTGCTTCACAAATCAACGAATTAGCTTAGAGGAATTGAGCGAGATGATTAGAATGGTGGGTGGGGAATCTATAACAAGAAACTATAGTATGAAATTTACCTTGATGACCTAGATTGTATGTTGTCCACTCATAATAAAAAAACATTGAATTAGAAAAAGTAGACCAATTTCTTGGTTTTGCTTCCAGAATCTTAGTTAGATCATTTGGATCAGCAAAGAATACCAAAAATTGGACACTACTGATCAATGTAATGAAACATCAAAATTGGATGTTTTATTTCATTATTGTGTGTATTGTTTAATGGGCGGTACACAATTCTCCCAGGATGAGGCAAGAATCTATCCATAAGAACATTTACCCCTTTAACAAGCTTGTTTCCAAGGGGGAAATAGTCTAAGAATTCGCTCTTGATTAATTCATCGACATGTTTACATTTAGTCTTGTAAAGGCCCTTGGGATATTTCTTCATGACAAGGTTGTCAATCATCTTTTCCCTTTTGTATGCACAACATGTGAGTTGTGTTTTGTTTACGCACATTGAAATCTAACATGGATTATGATTTGGGGGGTGGGGCAGGGGAGATAAGGTTAACCAACACCATGTCAATGTGAATAAATGTCATTGAAACCAAACTAGGTGATTTCAATGGCCAAGTGTTCAATAAGTGTGAAGCAAATGTAACCAAGATAAATGTCCTCCACAATGCACTTCAACAGTTCATGGACTACATATATGGTAACCCAAAAAGTCCCATCCAATGTAGGAGCTCCCCAATTGCAAAATGTTCCCAATAAATGACCAACATTGGGAGAGCAATTCTTTATGGGATTGCAAGTGACCTTGGAGGAGCAACCAATGGAGACTTCAACATCACCTCAACAATTGCAGGACATAATACAAAACACAATACATGAAGCCCTACCATCACTTCAATAATTGTAAGGCACAACCCAACCAATGCCTCAAGCATTTGAATCACAAGATGTCCCATTACCAATCCAAATTGAGGCATTGAGAGAGGAGGTTATACAAGCATAGAAATGAGCAAAAGACTAGGTGCCTAACACTCTTGAAGAAAAACATTGACGATAATGCCATGAGAAAATTGGGCAGAAACAGGCATTGATAGGGGCAAAGGTGGGGAAGAGAAATATTAGGAAGGCCCAAGCCAATGACAAATGATTTTGTGAAAGTAAGTTTTCATCTATAACCAAAGGGATACAATGAAGACCTTAGCTTGGGGACATGTCAATGGCTTTATATTAGGTGGCAAAGGATTATTCCTTTAGTGACATAGGAGTCTATTGGAGGTTTTGTGTGTTTCCAATTATAGGAGTTAATGAATTGATCACATAACATAATAATTTGGAATAGTGATCAATATGTGTTGTTTTCAATTATGAAACTAATGATTATGAAACTAATGACATAACATAATGGCATCATGTATAGTTGGCACACATCTTGTAATCTTTTAGTTTTGAATGATTTCAACATGTTATTTGGTGGATGTAGGTTGACCATGCTTGGAAAACATGTATAGGGGCCATGCAAGGTCAAAGGAGTTATGGAGAGTACATGAACATGGACTAGTGGGAAATTTTGCACACAAGGCATCAAAGGATAACATTAAACAAGATTCTATATTTCAAGCTCATTATGAAAGTATATCAAACCAATTGCACAAAGATCAATGTCAACATCATAATTTTTGTACATAATCATGGATTATGTATGTTAATTTTTAAGAAACATGGGGGTCAAAGAGAAGCATTGAAGAGAATACCATGACAAAACTGGGCCCAAGAAGGTATCAACTATATAAGGCAAGGACATGAAAGAAGAATATGAAGAAGGCCCAATCCAATGTCAAATAATTTTGTGAGGGTAAATAATATTTTACATGGCCAAAAGGTTTTAATGAATACCATGATTGGGGGAATGTCCATAACTTTGTATTGGGTGGAATTGGGTATTGTTCTTTTAGTGGCACACGAGATTGCTAAAGGCTTGTGCACACCTTATTGTGTAAACAATTACAAGAGTTAATGAATTGATCATTTTCCACAACATTATGGAGTAACGATTAATATGTAGTTTGTGTTTTGTTCAACTATATCTAGTCATGATGACATAGGATAGTGGCATCAATATGAAAAGCTAGCACACATCTTATAACATATTACTTTGTGTGTGTGCAAGTTGACCACACATGGAGAACATGTAATTTGACCATGCAAGGTCAAAGGAGGATATGGAAAGTACAAAGATGTTGAATAGCAAGAAGTTTTCTATGTGAAGTACCAAAGCTAGCATTACAATATGATTATATAGATCAAGTTCATTACAATAGTTCATTAAATTAAACTAGTTACACAATGGTCAACGCCAAGTTTTTTCATCTTTTTTTATATGCGCAATGTTGAAGAAACTCCCCCTCCCCCCCTTCCCCTTGGTAGGTATTTTCCCCTTAAGTAAATGAGCTAAAGGTTCATGTAGGTATATTTTGGCCATGGGGTTGAATTATGAGGTTCTATAATTAATTGATTATTATTAAGACATTATCAAACCAATAAATGATATTGGTTAAACTCCAACCATATGACATATGTTTGACTAAAATGTTTGTGGTCATGCATGTAGCTCCTTGATAAATATTGTTAACATAGCCTAACATGTAGTTAAAAGACTTGGTGTAGTTTTTGCAATGTGTTGAAGGGATTTAATTGTTTCCAAATAACATGGAATATGTTATCCTTCCTAGACCATGTAGAAGAGGTTGTCATGTGACAAGTTATATCTTGCACATATCATGTCTATTGACAATGGGCATTTTTCAACATGCACCTTTTGTGCATGCTGTGAGGAATTCTTGCACACATTCACCATTAAGATATGCACTCACAAAAAACCCGGTTGGAAGTGGAACTACTATGTAGTTGTAGTCTAACACGTAAGGTGGTTCAAGGTAAGTAATGAAATTCATTAAGGATCTAATGCGTTGTGTCCAACATCTACACATAACATCCTAATCTAACATGCATTGGATTTTTGAAAAGTTAATTTAAAAAGGAGCCATGGTACAAAATCTCATAAGTTTTTAGTTTTATTTTTATTTTTTTGATCAAGAGTTAAACTTTGAACTAGAAATCACTTTGCTTAGATTGAAGGAAAAAACAGACAATTCGACCCCCTCTACTTCCAACAAGTGTAGCTCACTTACAACAATTCTGATGATTCAAAAATTTTGGGAGAACCTTCTACACCTTCCAAACTAAAACTAATTTAATTTTGACACAAATCCAACGGTGGATTTGGGAGGAACAATTAATTGAAATAAAAATCTAGGGGATTTGTCATGGAAATCCTTCCATGGGCTCCACCACAACATCCTCTACTTTCAACCAGTGTAGCTCCTTGATAGTAACTCCGATGATGCTAAATTTTTGGGAAAACCTTTTACACCTTCCAAACTAAAAGTGATTTCATTTTGACACAAATCCAACGGTGGATTTGAGAGTAACAACTAATTGAACCAAAATTCCAGAGGCTTTGCTACAAGTACTTGTTACACACAACTTCCTTCCATGTTTGATTCTTGCACACTCCCTTCCCATGAACACTTCTCCACACATAAGGACTAAACATTCTTCCTCACACTTCCTCTTCCTCTTCCTTTTCTTCCCACATACACACAATACCCCCTTCCTTGGTAAGCCTCCATGACCTTCCTTGAGCTTGTTTCCCTTGTCCAATGAAAGCTTGAAATCCTTTGCTCCAATCAATGGCCTCCTCATCCTTCTAGAGCCAATGAGAATTGAGAATAAATTACCATCCAATTGAGTTTAGGATGAGAATTCTTGGGCCCAATGAGACACAAGGAAAATTCCATCCTCCAATCAAATAGGATGACAATGCTCATGACTAATGGGATTGGAAGATTCATCCCTTCCTTTATCTTGGATATCTTGATGAGGTCTCTTGAGCCTGATCCTTATCCTTTCCGTCCATTGACCTTCACATCCTATTTCTTCATCCTAATTATTTCAAGTAACTAACTACTAAGATAGTTCATCGGTAGTAACTAGTAACATCCTTGAATTCTTACTTGACTAATTCAATGGTTGAACTAACATTCCCTTGTACCATTTACTCTTTTGATATACCCTACCTATTTATTTTACCATGCACTAATTAACTATGTAATACATAGTAAATTGGAAGTAAAATTTGCACCACAAAAAACCCTCACATACTTCTAGATCCGTTGTCGAAATTAGGGTTTGATGAATCCATTAGATCTAGGATGTTTGAGTTTTCATGAGGTTCCGCCGTCATTTCCACACCTTACGCCTACCCTAATTTCTTAAATAAAAAGGCCTCGACCCCTTCTGAACGCAAGTACCACTTGTTTGTACTACCTTCTTGGTTTTTTGTTGATGCAGGTGAGAATTAATCATGGTGGATGATGTCGCTACGCCTTCGAATCCTCCAATTGCACCAGTAGAATAGGAAGAGTTTGAAGAAGCATTGCTTGACGTGATTGTTTTTCAATGGCCGCGCAAAAAAAAATCGCCCAGGCGAGTGGTGCGCACTCGAGTCGATCGTTCGGCATGGGATTGTCGATTGTCTCCTAACCCACATGCTTTAGCAATTTATTTAGAGTTCGTTCTTGCTCGTGGAGCCGCACCAGAGAGGTTTAAAGAGTGTCAATGTGAAGATGATGATGTCCGTCTGCATTATCGAACGTGGGTTCCTGATGATGGCCATTATCGTTGGTTACGAGGGCCAATCAACCCCCTTTCCATGGAGCACCAAGCCGAGTACCTTGCTCGCACCATTTGTCGCATTCTAGATTTTCTCAATTGTGATCTATCCTTTAAGTTGGTTATAAAGTTGTAATTTCACCTGAGGCTACTCAGGCGGAAATGTTAATACTTAAGTTTGATTTGATTCTATTTAAAAGTCTGATAGAATTGAAACTAAATAAAGACGTATTAGGATTACATCCTAAAAATCTTACAAGTACATCATTAGTGTTTGAAGATTCTTCTACAGACTAACTTAACCTTGTCATGGTGAAATGCTATTGTTAATTATGGGCTTGAATTCCCTATATATCAATAAATCACATCTAATTCTACATCCCCTTACCCTTCTCTACAACATAAAAGGGATAATGTACTTTAAAAGGTTTACTAGGTGCTTAACTGATTAAGCGCTACATCAACTGAAATAAAGAAGTACTATATGCCTAGAAATATCACAAAAGCTGATTCAACTAATAATCACTATTTGGAAGCTTATAAGCATTCAAATCATTAGTACTAAGGAAAATTATGAAACTAAAGCTTAACTAATTGTTGAGCTATAATCCATGGCTCACAGCAGGCAATAGCAATTGGAACTAATGTTGGTAGCTCAACAACTGTTTAAGTTTGGTGAACGTGACTTGGTTCCTACAGGTTCGGATGAAGAGGATGAGTGGGGCGCAAGCACAACACACCAAGACATATGGGAGGATGTAACCTGCATAGACTTATTGCAAGGAAGCATGCTACCAGACACTGTTGATCCTGTGGAATCTAAGAGAGCCAGGAGAAGAACATTAAACTACCACTGGCAGGATCAATCACTTTATTTCAAGGGATTACTTGTGCCAAGGCCAGAAGACCGCATGGGACTTGTAGTCTGAATGCATAAAGACCTAGGGCATTCTGGTGAAAAAAGGATTCTGGCTGAGATATGTAGGAGGTACTTTTGGCATAATCGAACTGAGGATGTGAAGACTATTATAAGGGTATGCCAACAGTGTCAGATGGTGAGAAGGATGGGGAGTATACGCTTTGAAGATGAAGAGTTGAAGAATATAACCATTTGTGATCTGTTTCATAGAGTGGCTATGGACACTGCAAGACCATTGCCTGAAACCAAGTCAAGGAACAAGTACATACTGGTGGCCATCGACCACTATTCTAAATGGTGCAAGGCAAAGGCAGTCGTTGATCATGGTGCTAAGACTGTGGCTCGGTTTCTGGAAGATGACGTAATCTGCCGGTATGGAGTCCCCAAGTTTGTGCTTACTGACAATGGGGGAGAATGGGCTGCCGAATTCGATGTCATGTGCAAGGATTACGGTATCCAACATCAGCGCATTGCACCCCAATGGCCTCAATGTAATGGGATGGCAAAATGTCTGATCAAAACGATCAAGCATGGCATCACCATCCTGGCTACAGCTCCAGAAAACGTGGAGTGTTGGGATGAGCATCTGGCCAAAGTCATGTTTGGATATAGATGTGGCATCCAAGCTAGTACCAAATTTTCACCCTTCATGATTTTGACTGGTCGCACACCACGTCTAAGGGCTGACAATTACCTACACGCTCTGACTACTATGACCGATGATGATGTTGACGCTGAAATGGCTGTAGCACAATTTCTACAAATAGTGAAGCTTATAGCGAGCATCCACGAAAGTGTTTTACTTAATGTGGAACAAGTGCAGCAGAAACAAAGGAGGACCTATGCTGCCAGGAAAGGTAAGCAAGTTTTTTAAGGTCTGATTGCTGAGGAGACTATGGTAAAGATGAAGAAACCAAGGAAGAAGAGAGCTTTGACTGCAAGTTAGGAGGGTCCATACCAGTTCATTGGGCATGTTGATGGAAAGGGAAACCTTGATTTTGAAGAGGGCAGTCGAGTGTGCATCATCCAGGATGCTGATGGACGCCAATGGGAAAGGTCTCGTAGGGATCTTCAGATTTATCACGTTCAACAAGAGTAAATGAAGCTGAGGGACTCAACTTTTTTTTTAAACAGAGGGGTTACATGTGTGACCGAACAATAGGTCACCATACTAGTGTAAACGTAGCCTATTGTTTGAGTTAATTTTGTAGCCGTCAGTGGTTCTGGCTGTGGGGATCTCTCCATTATTGCTGCAAAGAATGCATGGCTGCTGCTTCTAGATGTGCTGTGGAATCTGATCACGCGTGAGTGAGACGCTGCGGATTATGGCGGAGTGGAGTTGCATTGATGAATGGTAGTGGATGGAACGACGGCGGATGGGGAGGTAAGATTTAAGGCCAAGGAGGACCAGTAGATGAGGAGGAAGATCAGAGAAAGTTTTTGGGACTTAGTGGGCTGTGGGCGAAAGAGTGGTACAAATTATGGTAGATGAATATAGAGATGCATAGATAGATAGTGGTGAAGGTCTGCTTTGGCTGGTTGTTGAAATTCTCCGCTGTGCCAACAACTTGGCTGGATAGTTGTGAATGACTTGCAGGAATAGTTGTGAATGGTTGGTGCCGAGGTGTGATACTGAGGGATCTAGAAGGTGGATCGAATGACCACAGAGAATGTGAGTGAGTAGCTGCAGAATACATTAGGATCCGAACGTCTCCAGGTGCTAGGAGAGGTAGAGTAGAAGCAAGTTGCATTGTTGCACCCTGGAGGGAATGGGTTCAGTGGCTTAATAGGATCGAAAGAGCACCGAGAGCTATGACCTCAAAGGCTAGACCTTAGAAGGTGTTTTGTCTTTAATGAATGTACTGTAATAAGGAAGCTTGTACTCTCTGGACTTTTTGTGAATGAAGGTGTAAGCTCCAAATTCGACAATCAGAATCTACCAATTTTGTATAAGTGTAAGCGGTGTTTGTGTGAAAATCAGCGAGTGTAGGCAAGAGAGTTTTAGATGAATTAGAGAAAAAAGATCAGAAGGTGTTAGTTGGTTTTAGAATCGCAGAGAATTCAATTCTATGTAGGCACATCAGATCGACATGTTGGTTGTTTGGTCTTACACCCTTTCTTTTTGGTTACAACACCTTAGTAGGTGGGCTAGAATGATGGAAGGACTTAGTAAATTATAACCTATAATTGGTTTTTCCTACTAAATTTAGTCTCCAATTAAATTCCAATGTAAGTAAGTACTCCTCTCTCTCTTGAACATAAAATCTCCTACCCAAAGCTCTCCCCATGGGAACCTCCACTACAAAGTGTTTTTGCTTTTGCTTTGGGCTTCCAACAAAGATAATAAGCCTATCTATATATTCCTTCATATTGATGTTAGTCCCCATTTGTAACTTGTTGTTGTTACTCACAAAGGGAAGTTTTAGTAAGTTCTAGACCAAAGTCATTTAATGAAGCTCCATCATTTCCCCCCTTTGATAAAGTTTCTCAATTAAAACTCCATATTGGAATCTCTCTCTTTGTTTACTTAATTTCTTTTTTGGGCTACTTCCCTACTTCATTTCTTGTTTAGCTACTTATTATTATCTATGGGGGAAAAAAGATGAATAAGTTGATTTTCTTTCTTCCCTTTCTTGCAAAACCTTCCTTCTCCTAAGCAAAGCAAAACAAATGACTTGGCTCAAAGTGTTTAGCTTAAGGACTTGAAGAGCTTGAACACAATAATAATTGGGGGAGAGAGAGAAAAAAAAACCCTTTTATTCCCCACCTACACTAAGGGCCACTTTTTTAGACAAGGGTCCAAGAAGCAAGGTCCAATGAAATTGAGCATTTTTATTGGTCAAGGCCTTTAAATTGGTCCCAAGTCCTTTAGATGAATCACCACTACAAATTTAATGGAAGTTTTCATCCTTGGACCCTTTGTCTAAAGTGGCCCTAATCAT
>Ga0116231_10001060_pt1 | contig 54412 bp, 46 predicted proteins | sample S1TSphgellanicum_2_FD_89695 | JGI IMG/M metagenome (GOLD analysis project Ga0116231, IMG submission 89695) | Host-associated microbial communities from peat moss isolated from Minnesota, USA - S1T2_Fd - Sphagnum magellanicum MG | ecosystem: Host-associated > Plants > Peat moss > Unclassified...
GAAATTATAGCCCATCATACCGCGGCTCGCGAAGATCAGCGCCACATGCATCAGCTTGCCAAAAGGCAGCCATATCATCAGCGCCTCGATCGAGAGAATATGCAGCGCCAGCAAGGTACCATAGCTGGCGACGGTCTCGCCCGACAGCAGAATTCCCGTGGCGACGGGCAGGAATACGATCGTCCATGAAATATAGTCATCCGGCTTGGACAGCAGCCTTAACACCGGATGCGTCAGGCGCCTGACCAGGAGTAAGATGAGCGAGGCCATGGTCACGCCGCTGACGACGACGATGACGCCCTTCGGAAGATCCGGCCATGCGACGCCGAAAACCTCGTGGATGATGAGTATATGCGGCGCGCCGCCGATCAGCACAATCAAGAGCCCGATGTGAAAGACGTAGGCCAGTGCGACACCCTCGCCGACGCGGGGCCAGAATGTCCGGCGTGGCAAACTGCGAGACATGATGGTGACGGCGCCGCTGAGCAACCGGGCACCGAACGGATGGCGTGCGGCCGCGTGTGCAACGCGGCGTCTCAGAAAAACGATGGCGGACAGGCGCCAGAACATGCCGGCAATCAGGATCAGCGTCGCGGCCTGCATGGCGGGACCGCGCGCGAAGGACAAGAGAGTCATAGACCACGTCCAAAGAAAGCAAGCATTTCGTTCTTTAAAAAGGAAGAACCAATAAACCTCATCCTCGCCTTTTTTAAAAAGTAGAAGCACAGGGAAAAAAAAGTTTTCTGGTTCTTTTTTTCAAAAAAGAACCCCTTACTTATTTTCATGCTCCAGGTTCCTTCGATACTTTTGCGCGCGCAACCAAGGCGGCACCGGCGCCGCCTGCCACACCCACAGCGGCGGCGACGCCGGTGTCGCGCCAACCAGGCCCGTTACCGCCGGCAAGCGAGGTGTAGAAGCCCCCCTCCTGGTCCCAGAAATCTGGCTCGGAACAGCCAAGGCATCCGTGACCGGACTCGATTGGAAAGCTCGTGTTATCATTCCATTTGACGCTGGCGCAGGCATTATGCGTCGTGGGCCCCTTGCAGCCGAGCTCGAACAGGCACCAGCCCTGGCGCGCACCTTCGTCATCGAAGGATTTGGCGAATTTGCCCTGGTCATAAAATGGCCGCCGGTAGCACTGGTCGTGGATCGTCGTGCCGAAATAGGCGAGTGGCCGCTTGCGCTCGTCCAGATCCGGCAGGCGGCCGAAACTGACGAAATAGACCAGCACGCCGCTCAGGACTTCCGGGATCGGCGGGCAACCGGGAATGTTCACGATCGGCTTGTTCGATATGACATCCTCGACGCCTACAGCACCGGTCGGGTTGGGATGGGCTTTCGGGATGCCGCCATAGGCGGCGCAGGTGCCGATTGCGAGGATGGCCGCGGCATCGGGTGCAAATTCCTCCAGCATGCTGACATTCGCCTTGCCGCCGGTCAGCGCGTAAACGCCGCCATCCTTCACCGGCACGGAGCCATCGATCGCCAGCAGATACTTGCCTTTGTTCGCGGCAACCGCCTGACGCAGTGTCAGTTCCGCGGCACTACCGGCAGCGGCCATCACGGCTTCCTGATAGTCGAGCGAAATGAAATCAAAAATCAGGGCGGCGATCGTCGGACTGTCGGTCCGCAACAGGGTTTCAAAACAGCCCGTGCATTCCTGGAATGATAGCCAGATGACCGACTGACGCCGGGCGGCGGCGAGGTTTTCCGCCATCACCGGCGCAATTGAAGGGGCCAGGGCCAGGCTCGAGGTCATAACGATCGCGAATTTGAGCAGGCCGCGCCGGGAAACGCCGCGCCGGCCCAGCATCTCGCCCATCGTTTCGTCGGCCATAGCTGGGCTACCCGTCATCATGCCGCAGGCCGTGCCAGACTGAAATTCGTCGACTGCAGCAGGCGCGCGTGCCCACGTTCCATGTCGGGACGGGCGGCGCGTAGAATATCCGGAACGTCCGCGACTTCGATCAGCATCGCCGTGATCCGGCCGGTTTCATCCGCGTGGGTCGTCCACCACACCCCCGGAAAGCTCGTCTCCCTGATCTGGCTCTCGCCGCCACTGCACAGTGTCGCGGTGACCTCGCCATGTCCAAGACGCTGTTCGAGTGCCGCGAGGCACCCAGCCGATAGCGGCAGCCCCAGCAGGTCGACGCTGCCCTGACGCTGATGCGCCAAAAGATTGTGCAGCAGATCGGCCACTTCCATCAGCAGCGCATCCACCAGACCGTCATCGGCAAGGAAATTGAAGTCCCGCATCACGCATGTCGCCATTCGCTCGCGCACGCCGTCACCATCATGCAGGCGGGCGGGACGATGGCTTCAACAGGTGCCGACAACCTGTCGCCCCAACCGACCACAAACGGCTGGATCGCCAATACCGCCAAGTATATCGGAACAATGTCCTCGAGCCGCATCAGGCCTAGAAGATCTGCGAGCCCCGCCTCGTGCGCGCTGGATGTTTTCGTGCGCGCGACATGTCGCCCAAGTGCTGCCTTGTCGAGCAGCCGCATCGTGCCGGGGGCGGCGGATAAATCCGCGGCGTCGATGATCAGCACTGCGCCGGTGTCGCGCAGAAGGCTGGTCAGGCGAAAGCCCATCGTGCCGCCATCAACGGGACGTATCCACGGTGGTGTCGCGGCATCGGCGCTGAGGCGCCGGACGATATGCACACCGACTCCGTCATCGGCCAACAGGGTGTTACCCAGGCCTAGAACCATGACGTCGGAGGGGCGTGCTAGGTGCATGGAACAAGCTACGTCGCGCGGCACCCGCTTGGCGAGGCTCGGAATCTACGCAGAGCGACCATTTGCCGTCTCAGCAGATCCGCGGCAACGGATCCTCCTCAAGCTCCTCCAAAATACGCTCCCCGCCGAGTGCCGTGCGCAGCACCACGCGTGCACGTCCGGCCTCAATCCGTCCGATCATCGCGGCCTCTCCGCCACCCGGCAACGCCCGCCAGGCGGCATGCAACGCGGCCGCCTGTCCCGGCCCGATCACCGCAACGGCGCGGCCTTCGCAGGCCAAATAGAGCGGGTCGTAGCCAAGCATGTCACAGATGCCCCGCACCTGGTCGTGCAACGGCAGGCGGTCTTCCTCGAGCGTGACTCGGCAATTTGTCGCGAGGCTGAGTTCGTTGGCGACGGTGGCGATCCCGCCGCGCGTGGGGTCGCGCATGAAGCGCAGCTCGGAAAAGGCCTCGGCGGCACGCGTGAAGGGCAGCACGCTCGCGCAATCGGAGACGAGGTCGCCATGCAGGCCGAATTCGTGCCTGGCCAGTAAAATCGCGGTGCCGTGGTCACCGAGCGTGCCGCTGACGAGGATGGCGTCGCCCGGGCGGACACTTTGTAGACCCGGCGGCGCGCCCACGTTGCGGGTACCGATGCCGGCGACCGAGAGGTACAGCCCCCCACCCTGGCCACGTGGCAGCACCTTGGTATCACCGGCCACGATGGCAACGCCACATGCACGCGCGGCGCGCCCCATACTCGCCGCGATGCGTGCGAGGCGCGCCACCACGAAGCCTTCCTCGATGAGCCAGCTGACGGCCAGGTAGCGCGGCGTGGCACCGCTGACGGCGAGGTCATTGACCGTGCCGTGGACCGCGAGCGTGCCGATATCCCCGCCCGGAAACTCCAGCGGCTCGACGATAAAGCCGTCGGTGGTAAACATCGTCTCGCCGACAAAATCCGGCAGGCGCGCGGCATCGGCCGTGCTGTCGGCGCCAAACGGCTCGGCGAAAACATCGCGGATCAGTTCGCGCATCAGGCGGCCGCCATTGCCGTGCGCGAGCGTGATCATGCTGCGGCCGCCTCGATCACCTGCCCAAAACTCAGGCCGCCGTCATGGCAAGGGTGAGTGACGGGCAGGTAGCCGCGCATGCCGGCGTCCCGCAGGCCCGCCTGAACCAGCGACGCCAGCAGGCGGTTCTGGAACACGCCGCCGGAGAGGCCGACGGCAAAATGATGGCCCGCGGCGCGGATGGCGGCGGCCTGTGCGACCAGCGTGGCGGCGAGGCTCGCGTGAAATGCGTAGGCGCGGGCGGCATGGGTTCGGGTGGCGTCGGTCAGCAGCAGCGCCAGCGGCGCCCAGTCGGCTTGCAGCAGGCCATCCGCACGCCGGCGCAGCGCAAGGTGGACCGGCGGCTGCGCCTCGGATAGGGTCGCGAGGTTCTCGAGCGCGATCGGGCCCTGCGCCTCATGCTCGGCGTAGTGCACCAGGTCCAAAAGGGCCGCCGCCGCGTCAAACAGACGGCCAACGGCCGAGGTCGGCGGGCAATTGACGCTGCGCGCCCAGGCGGCTCTGGCCAACGGCATCAGCGGCTCGCCCGGCGGCGCGAAGGGCAGCCCGACCCGCCATGCCATCGCGGCGGCGGCGCGCCACGGCTCGCGCGCCACCTTGTCGCCGCCAGGGGGGGCCAAGGGCCGGAATGTCGCCACCCGTACCCAGGCGCCGGGCCTACCCAGCAGCGCCTCCCCGCCCCACAATGTGCCATCGACGCCCATGCCCGCACCGTCCCAGGTGAAACAGAGCCAGCGGGGCTGGTCCGGGAACTCGCCCGCCAGGGCGCTCGCATGGGCGTGGTGGTGAAAAACCGGCCGCACGGTCTGGCCCGCCTGCGCCTTTGCCCATCGGGTCGTCGTGTAAGCCGGATGCGCATCGCAGTGGATCGTGGCCGCCCATACGCCGTGGCGGTTCTGCAAGGCCTCAACCTCGGCCTCGAAACTGTCCATCCCCAAGGGGCTGGTGAGGTCGCCGATTTCGCCCGAGACGGTGATTTTATCGCCGAACGCCAGCGCCAGCCGGGCCTTTGCCTGGCCACCCAGAGCCAATACCGGCGCCGCCACGGGGTGGGCCAAGCGAAACAAACCACCCTCATATTCGCCCACGGCGACATCATGCGGCATGCGCGTCCGCCCGCCTGTGCCCGGCCGACCACCAGATGCGGCACGCGCCCTCGTCGGAGACCATGCAGGGGCCAACCGGCGTACGGGGCGTGCAGGCCTTGCCATAGAGGCGGCAGTCGACCGGCGAGCGTTTGCCCATGACGACCCGGGCGCAATCGCACCCAGGCGGCATCGCGCCGACGTGCGCGGGCGCATCGCCGAGCATCGCCGCAAACACGATGCGCGCGTCATGCGCCGCCAAATGCGCCTGCGGGGAAAAACCGGAAGCCGCGATTGTGCCGATGCCGCGCCAGTCCGCGTCAGCGTCCGCGAAGTGGGCGCCCATCATGGACTTCGCCCGCTGGTTCCCCGCTTTGCGCACATAATCCGGATAGGCGTTGTGCAAAGCGGGGCGGTGATCCTGGATCTGCACAAGCACGGCATGCAGGGCTTCCAGCAGGGACGCGGCGGTGAACCCGGCGATCGCGGTTGGAATGTGGTGGCGGCTGGCGACAAATCGCCATTCCTCCGGCCCCATGATGGTGGCAACGTGACCGGGCGCGATCAGCCCCTCAAAGCCCGGGGCCTCCGCATCCAGCAGCATCGCGACCGCCGGCCAGGTGCGGCGCAGCGACAGCAGGAGAAACAGGTTCCTTGGCACCCCGGCGGCGAGCATAGCGGCGATCGGCGCCGCGGTGGTCTCGAAACCCGCCGCGAAAAAAATCACGGTCTTGGCGGGCGAAGCGCGCGCGATGTCGGTCGCCTCCTGCGGCGAAGCGATGGCGCGAACGTCGCACCCTGCCCTCTTCGCCTCGGCCAGGCTGCGTGCCGCAGGTGGTTTTACGTTGGCCGGCACGCGCAGCATGTCTCCGAACGCGACCAGGATGTTCCCGGGCGTCTGCGCCAGCCGGATTGCGGCCAGGATGTCGGCTTCCGGACAGACGCAAACCGGACAGCCCGGCCCCGGGATGAGCGTGATGCCCCCCGGCAGAACGCCGCGCAGACCGGCGGCAGCGATGCTGCGCTCGTGGCCGCCGCAGACATTGAGAATGCGGATGGCGGCCGGCAGGTGCAGCGCCCTGATGCGGCCAAGCCAGTCCGCCGCCTCACTCATGGCTGTGCTGTGCGCGCGCCCGCCGCAACGGCGCGATGCGGCGTTCCTCCCGCGCCGCTGACAGCCAGGCGATCCATTCATCCATCCCCGCCCCGGTGCGCGCCGAGAGTTCGAGCATCGGGGCGGGCTTGGCCAGATGACGAAAATGCCGCAACGCCCGCAATGTCTGGAAATCGCCGACGGCCTCCAGGAGATCGGTCTTCGTGATCCCCAGCAGATCAGCCGCGCGGAACATGACCGGATATTTCTCCGGTTTATCGTCGCCTTCCGTCACTGACAGCAGCACGACGTTTTTGTCCTGGCCCAAATCAAAGCTCGCGGGGCAGACGAGGTTGCCGACATTCTCGATGAACAATATGTCGAGTTCACGCAGCGCCAGCGTGTGCAAGGCGGCGTGCACCATGGTGGCATCCAGATGGCAGGCGCTCCCGGTCGTGATTTGCACCGCCTGCGCGCCGGCACCGCGGATACGCCGCGCGTCGTTCTCGGTTTCCAGATCACCCTCGATCACGGCGATCGCGAGGCGGCCCGCCAAGGCGCGTATGGTGGCTTCCAGGAGACTGGTTTTGCCCGCACCGGGCGATGACATCAGGTTCACGACCAGCACGCCCGCCGCCTCGAAATGCCCGCGGTTATGCGCGGCCTGCCGGTCGTTATCGAGCAGCATGGCCTGCAACACTTCAACCTTTATACCAGTCTTCGTGTGCAGGATGGCGCCCGCGACATGCACCTGGCCGGTCTGCCCCGCACAACCGCAGACGTCACACACCTTGCGCATCCTTCGCCAGCAGCTCCACGGATTCGATACGCATCTCCTCGCCCTCCAGCAGGGCGACCCGCCACGTGCCGCAGGTGCCGCAGAGCAGCCGATTCGCGCGCACGCGCGACGCCGCACCGCAGAGCCGGCATGCGATCCGCACGTCCACGATGTCGATAATAAGCCGCGCACCCTCGCAGGCCGTGCCGGCGGCGGCGAGCGAAAACGCGGCGCGCAGCAGGTGGGCTTCCACGCCGGCCAGAGGCCCGATGCGCAGCGTGATGCACGTCACGGCGCGCGCTTGATGGGTCTCGGCGATCGACGCGGCCTGCGCGAGAATCGCTTCGCAAACGGCAAGCTCATGCATCCAGCCGATCCTGTGCCGCCGTGATCATGTCAAACAACGCCCAGCTACCACGTGCCTCGGGCGCCGAGAGCACCTGGATGGCGTAGCCAACATGCACCAGCACATGGTCGCCGGGCGCGACGCTGTCTTCGGGCAGCAGAAACAGGTTGACGGCGCGGCTGACACCGCGCGCTTCACAACAGGCCACGAAACGATCGACAGTTACCACGCGCATCGGGATCGCCAGACACATAAAGCCCTCCACGCCAACGGATGACGCTAGACCGAACCGGCGGCATCTGCCCAGATTCGGAATCTACTCATTCCGGGTGATGTACCTACGTAGCAAAGAGCTTCTTTTCGGAGAAAGACGCAAAAATTTTGCCACCCTGCGGGCCCTTGTCGCACCGCTACCACCCGTGGCGCGGACGAAAAATGTGCTGCGTAGATTCCGATTCTGGTGCGCCCGGGCGGTAACATGCATTTGTTCGTCGGCACCGCAGTTTGTTCAAATGCCATGATGAAGGGATGACGGGCCGCATGTCGAAAGTCATAACCGCCGCCGCCGCCGCCGCATTGATCAAGGACGGCGACACCGTCGGTGCCGCGGCCTGCGCCATGTCCGGCTGGCCGGAGGAAATCTCCATCGCCATGGAGACGCAGTTTCTCGCGAGCGGTCATCCGGCAAAGCTGACATTGATACACGCATCCGGCATCGGCAACTGGAAAGACAAGGGCCCGGAACATTTCGCGCATGCGGGGATGATCGGCAAATGGATCGGCGGCCATTGCGGGCTCTCGCCAGATTTCGCGAAAATGGTCCTGAGCGGCGGCTGCGAAGGCTATAATCTGCCGCAAGGCGTGATCGCGCAGCTCTGGCGGGAAATCGCCGCGCATCGTCCCGGTCTGATCACCAAGACCGGCATCGGGACCTATGTCGATCCGCGCCTCGAAGGCGGGAAAATGAACAGCATTTCCAACAAGGAGATGGTGAAGGTGATCACCTTCGAAGGCGAGGAGTGGCTGTTCTATGCCGGCTATCGCGTCGATGTCGCCATCATCCGCGGCACCACGGCCGACCAGAACGGCAACCTGACGATCGAGGATGAGGGTGCGTGGTTCGAGATTCTGCCACTGGCGCAGGCCGCGAAAAATTCCGGCGGCATCGTCATCGCAGAAGTCAAATACGTTGCCGTTGCCGGCACGCTGAACCCGAAGAACGTCCGGGTGCCGGGCGTGCTAGTTGATCACATCGTTATCTCCAAACCCGAAAATCATTGGCAATCCGCGCGCACGCTGTTCAACCCCGCTTTCTCCGGCCGCACCCGCGAGCCGATGGCCAGTATCCCCCCGATGGCTTTGGACGAACGCCTGATCATCGCAAGGCGCGCGGCAATGGAACTGACCGCAGGTGCGGCGGTCAATTTCGGCGTCGGCATTCCACAAGGCATCGCCGGCGTCGCTGCGGTGGAAGGCGTGCCGGACCTCGCGACGATGACCTCCGAGACCGGCACCATCGGCGGCGTCCCCGCGGACGGCCATGATTTTGGCATGTCATATAATGCTGACGCCTTCGTCGAGCAGATGGTGCAGTTCGACTGGTACAGCGGCGGCGGCCTGGACATCGCGTTCGAGAGTTTCGCCGAGGTCGATGCCGCCGGCAACGTCAATGTCAGCAAGTTTAACGGCCGGAGCGTCGGCTGCGGCGGCTTCATCGATATCACGCAGCACGCCAAAAAAGTCGTCTATGTCGGCAGTTTCACGGCGGGCGGCCTGAAACTCGGCGCCGGGGATGGTACGCTCAAAATCATCACCGAGGGCCGGCATAAAAAGTTTATCAAGACGGTCGAGCAGATCACGGCGAGCGGCGCATATGCAACAAAGATCAAGCAGCCGGTGATGTTCGTGACCGAGCGCTGCGTGTTCGAATTGCAGGACGGCCAGCTGGTCCTCACCGAAATCGCACCGGGCATCGACCTTAACCGGGACATTCTGGACCAGATGGACTTCAAGCCTCGCCTGATCCCGGCCCCCAGACTCATGGAGGCCGGCATATTCAGGACTGATTGGAAGGGGCTGCAGAAGATCATCGCGGCGAAATCGAGCCGACCAGCGCTGCACGCGGCAGAATAGAGAGAGGTCCGACATGAACCTGATAACCCCCGAACAATCGGCGATCCAGCAAGCGGCGAAGGATTTCACCGCGCAGCACATCATCCCGAAGGCCAGGGCATACGATGTCTCAGGCGAATTTCACGCTGTTCTACTGGAGGAAGCCAAACCAAGCAGGATCTTCGGCATGGCGATTCCACAATCCTACGGGGGCTTGGCGTATTCGCCGCTGACGCAGGCCCTCGTTCTGGAGGAATGGGGATATGGCTGTTGCGCCATGGCGACAACGCTCGCCGCCAGCGTGCTCAGCATGGAGTCAGTCATGCTCGCCGGCACGGAGGCGCAGAAACAACAATTCTACACGCCCATGCTTAACGGCAAGATCGGCGCGTTCTGCCTGACCGAGCCGACCGCCGGCTCCGATGTCGGGGGCGGCAGAACCACGGCGGTGAAGACCAGCGCTGGCTATACCATCCACGGCTCGAAATGCTGGATCACCAATGGCGGTGTTGCAGACGTATTCACGGTTTTCGCGAAAACGGATCCAAGTGCTGGCATGAAAGGCATCAGCGCCTTCATCCTCGAGCGCGGCATGCCAGGCTTCACTGTGGGCGATGATGAGAACAAGCTTGGCCTGCGCTCATCCAACACCGTGTTTCTCAACCTCAAGGATGTGAAGGTTCCGGCCTCAGCGCTGCTCGGCCAGGAAGGCGACGGCATGAAGATCGCAATGCAGACGCTCGATCTCGCCCGGCCCGCGATCGCGGCACTCGCGATCGGCCTGGCCGAGCGCGCCCTAGCGCTTTGCATCGCGCACATCAATGCGCGCTTTCCGGCTAAACCCTTTCCGGGCCAGGCGTTGCAATTCAAGCTCGCCGATATGCGCATCCAGATCGAGGCGGCGCGGCAGGTGCTGCATCACATGCTGGCATTGCGCGAGGCCGGCAAACCCTTCTCGCAGGAATCGGCCATGTCGAAAACCTACGCGACTGACGTCGCGATGAATGTCGCCGCCACCGCCATGCGGCTGATGGGCTCGGCCGGTTACATCTCGGAGGTCGGCAAACTGATGCGCGATGTCAAAGTGATGCAGATCTACGAAGGCACCAACCAGATCCAGCGCCTGGTGGTCGCGCGCGCCACCCTCGCACGCCCCAAAACCGCTGCACCAGCCTTAGAAAAGGCGATGGCGAAATGAGTATGTCCATGACCGAAAACCGGCAAGCCGTGCTCGCGCGCGCCAGCGCATTCGCCGATGAGTTTCTTGAGCCGGTCGCGGCCGATCTCGACAGCACGGCCAAGTTTCCACAGGCGCTGGTAATGGAACTGGGCCGCCAAAACCTGCTGACGCTGCCGGCCGACAGCAATGCGGGTCTGCGCGCCCATGTCGAGGCGCTGCGGATAATCGCGCAGGTTTGCCCCGCCGTGGCCTCGATCCTGAACCATCACGCGCTTGCAGCGTACGCCATTTTCAAATGGGGCAGCGATGCCCAGAAAACCGCGTACTTGCCCGGCCTTGCGACCGGCGGAACCCTCAGCACCGTCGCGATGCACGAAAGCGGACCGGCACTTGGGCACGGACCGGAGGCGCTGGTCGGCAGTCTCGCTGGCGGCCGGTTGACGTTGAATGGCGTGAAGAGCTTTGTCCGGAATGCCGGGGCGGCGCACCTCTATGTCGGCTTTGCCAGCGTCGGCCCGGCCGGCGCCATGTCCGTGGCGGGCTTCGTCGCGGCGTCGGACACGCCGGGCGTCTCCGTTGGTCCCCCTTATCTAACCATGGGTTTGCGCGGCTGCCCGGTGGCGGACGTGACCTTTAAAAACGTGGTGCTCGAGGCTGGGCTGCTAGGCGTGGCCGCCGATGGCGCGGACATGCTGGCTGAGCTGTGCAGCGTGCTTGCGCTGGGCGAGGCAGCGCAAACCACGGGCATCGGCAAAGCCGCCGCGGTCCATGCCTCGGCGGCCGCACGGCACCGCATTCAGTTCGGCCACCCGATCGCGGAGCTGCAGGCAGTCCAGCAGCTGCTTTGCGAAATCGCGACCGACGCGCATCTCGCCTGGCTCGGCGTGCTGCATGCCGCACAGCTGGCAGATGACGGGTGGCCATTCGGGGTCGAGGCCGCGATGGTCAAATCCTTCCTCGGCCGGTTCGGCCAAAAACTGCTCGTCGACGCCATCCAGGTCGAAGGCGGGTTGGGCATTTGCGAGACAGCGCCGCCGCATTTCAAAGGCACACTGCCACTGGCGCGGATGTTCCGCGATATCGCCGGCACCACCTTGTGCGACGCGCCGGATGATTTTCCCGAGGGCCTCGTCGCCGCCTCGTTCTAACAACTGCCGGCCGCCAATTCCGGATGCCGTTTTTCTTGAAGGATAACCGATATGCCCGATACGACGAAAGGCGCTGAGCCGACGCTGGCCGCTTCAGATAGCTTCAAGGTTGGCCAGCATGTTTCGACCTCGGAGCTGATCGACGACAAGATGGTTCGTGGCTACGCCGACCTGACCGGCGATCACAACCCGATCCATGTCGACGACGCCTTCGCAAAAAGGACAAAATTCGGCCAGCGGATTGCGCATGGCGGTATTCTCTTCGGTCTTGCCTCGAAAGTTCTTGGCGAAAAACTTCCCGGCCTCGGCACGATCTATATGAGCCAGCTGGTCAATTTCCACGCCCCCGTCTTCATCAACGACACCGTGACATGTGTGGCCACCATCACCGCTTTGCTGCCCAAACATGTCGCCAAAATCTCGACGGTGGTGACCAAGCAGGACGGCACGGTCGTCATGGACGGGGTCTCGACGGTGAAACTGCCGGGCTCGCTGATGAAGCCGCTCATCCCAGCACCGGCCAAAGCCGCCGCCTGACCAGGCAGGCTCGTGCGGCCGGGTCACAAACGCGCCGAAACATCGATCCGAAAAACCGTCCCGGGATGCCTCACTTGCCACGGGACGTTTTTGGCGTTCAATATCGCCAGGATGTATCGCATAAAAAGCATGTCCATAAACCCGCGAGGGGCTGCATGAATCTGGCGCCGAGTTCGCCGTCCGGCGGGCGTGCCGGCGGCAGAATCATGGCGATGTGCACGCTCCTTGCCGCCGCGAACCTCCTGCTCTGGGGACTGGCGGTTGCCACGTTCCATCATTATCCGCTCCTGCTGGGCACCTGCCTGCTCGCCTATGGTTTTGGTCTGCGCCATGCGGTCGATGCCGATCACATCGCCGCCATCGATAACGTGACGCGCAAATTGATGCAGCAGGGCCAGCGGCCCGTCGCCGTCGGATTTTTCTTCTCGCTCGGTCACTCCACCATCGTGTTCGCCCTCTCGGCCGCCGTGGCGGGCACGTCGCTGGCGCTCAAGAACCGGTTCGACGCGCTCTCTAACTGGGGCAATATTTTCGGCACGCTGATCTCGGCCGGCTTCCTGCTGGCCATCGCCTTCATGAACCTGCTCATCCTCCTCTCCGTCATCGCGACCTTCCGGCACGTGAAGTCTGGCGGCCGGTATTCCGACGAGGATTTAAATCTGCTGCTGGCCAAACGCGGCATCTTCGGGCGCATGTTTCGCGGGCTGTTCAAGCTCGTCGACCATAGCTGGCAGATGTACCCGGTCGGCGTTCTTTTCGGGTTAGGCTTTGACACCGCGACGGAAGTCGGCCTGCTCGGCATCGCCGCCGCCGCCGCGACCAAGGGCCTGCCAGTTTGGTCGATCATGGTGTTTCCGGCCCTGTTTACGGCCGGCATGGCGCTGATCGACACGGCCGACTCCATCCTGATGTTCGGCGCCTATGGCTGGGCGTTCATGAAGCCGATGCGCAAGCTGTTCTACAACATCACGATCACGGCGGTCTCCGTGCTCGTGGCCGTCGTGGTCGGCGGCATCGAGACGCTGGGGCTGATCCAGGGCCAATACAACCTCACCGGCTGGTTCTGGAACCAGGTCGCCGCGGTCAACGGGGATACCGCCTTTGGCATCCTCGGCTATACGATCATCGGCATTTTCATCGCCGCCTGGATCATCTCGGTCGCGATCTACAAACTCAAGCGTTACGACGATATCGAGGTCAAGATCGCGTCGTAACCCCACGAAGTCAGATCATTCGCCGGAGGGTCGGTCTGATACGCCGTCGCCTGGCCGACGCCACGCAGGCTATCGCGCACGTCTCCACGTCCAAACTCTAATGAAAATCCCGGCTTTTTTGGACAATACGTTCAGCGCGCGGGTGGCCCGGGGGCCGACGCGCGTGGGGCAGCTCATCGGCGCGGGCCATGGGAGGATCGAGGTCGGCCAGCCAACGGCTGCGGTCCGCCAGACGTTCTGCCACAATATGCGTCACCCCCTCCTCGCTGCGTTGCAAGCGGCCCTCCACAATCAACAGCGTGGCGTTGATGATTTCATTACGGAACAGCTCCACGAGCGCCGGCCAGACGATGAGATTGGCGATGCCGGTCTCGTCCTCGATGGTGACGAACACTGTGCCCTTGGCCGTACCGGGGCGCTGACGCACGACCACGACCCCGCCCACGCGCAATTTTGCGTAATTTTGCGCCTGCGCGGCGGCGGCACAGGTTTTTGCGCCGGCCGCGGCGAGTTTGTCACGCAACAGCGCGCATGGATGGGCGCGGAGTGAAAAACCGGTGGCGCGATAGTCGGCCACCACCTCCGCGCCGGCGCTCATGAGGGGTAAATTGGCCTGAACGGGCGCGCGCGGCGCCAGCAGCGGGGCGGGCGCCTGCCGCACCACCACCTGCCAGAGCGCTTGGCACCTTGTGGGCGAGAGGCTGGCAAAGGCGTCTGCCTCGGCAAGACCCTCGAGCGCCACGCGCGGCAGCCCGGCACCCTCCAGCGCTGCCATGTCCGCATAGCCGGCGCCGCGCGCCGCGATCAGCGCCTTCGCCCAGTTTTCCTGAAAGCCGCCGATCATGCGCAACCCCAGGCGCAATGCGCCCTCTTCCAGTGTGCAATCCCAGGCGGAAAAATTCACATCGAGGGGCCGCACCTCCACGCCATGCGCGCGCGCATCCCGGATAATCTGCGCCGGGGCATAAAAACCCATGGGCTGGGAATTCAGCAACGCAGCCGCAAAGGCCGCCGGGTGGTGGCATTTGAGCCACGCCGAAACATACACTAACAGCGCAAAACTCGCTGCATGGCTCTCGGGAAATCCGTAAGAGCCGAACCCCTCGATCTGCCGGAAGCAGGCTTGCGCAAAACTTTCGTCATAGCCGCGCGCCACCATGCGCCCAACCATCATGCCCCTGAAATCATCGATGGTGCCGAGATTGCGGAAGGTCGCCATGGCCCGGCGCAGCCCATTCGCTTCCTCGGCCGAGAATTCCGCCGCGACCATGGCGATCCTCATGGCCTGCTCCTGAAACAGCGGCACGCCCATGGTCTTGTGCAAAATCTCCTGCAGCTCATTGGGCCGTCCGCCCGTGCGGGCCGGATAGGAAATTTGCTCCTTGCCCTGGCGACGGCGCAGATAGGGATGCACCATGTCGCCTTGGATCGGCCCCGGCCGAACGATCGCCACCTCGATCACCAGATCATAGAATATGCGCGGTTTCAGGCGCGGCAGCATGTTCATCTGCGCCCGGCTTTCCACCTGGAACACGCCGAGCGAATCGCCCCTGCACAGCATGTCGTAGGTCGCCTGGTCGTCGCGCGGAATGTCGGACAGCTCAGCGATGCCGAGGAGCAGAAAGCATTTGCGGATGCAGGTGAGCATGCCGAGCGCCAGCACATCCACTTTCATAATGCGCAGCGCGTCGATATCGTCCTTGTCCCATTCGATGAAACTGCGTCCCGCCATCGCGGCGGGGCCGATCGGCACGGTCTCGTCCAGCCGGCCGCGCGTGAGGACAAAGCCGCCGACATGCTGGGAGAGGTGGCGCGGCAGGCCCACGAGGTCGCGCGCGAGGGCGACAACGCGCATAATCTGGTGGTCATCGAGGTCGATGCCGGCCTCACGCAAGCGGTCGGCCGACCATAATTCATCGCCGGGATTCCAGCTTTGCGCCGCCAGGGTGGCGGCCGTTGCCTCCTGCAAGCCAAAGACTTTCGCAACCTCGCGGATGGCGGATTTCGGCCGGTAGTGGATCACGGTCGCGGCGATGGCGGCGCGGTGCCGCCCGTAGCGCTCGTAGAGATACTGGATCACCTCCTCGCGCCGCTCATGCTCGAAATCGACATCGATATCCGGCGGCTCGCGGCGTTCGGCCGAGATGAAGCGCTCGAACAGCAGGTCGCTCTCGGCGGGGTCGACGGCGGTGATCCCGAGGACATAGCAGACGGCGGAATTCGCGGCTGAGCCCCGCCCCTGGCACAAAATATCCTTGCTCCGGGCAAAACGGACAATATCCTCAACCGTCAGAAAATACCGCGCGTAGTCGAGCTGGGCGATGAGGCGCAGTTCCTTGGCGATCATCGCCGCCACCTTGGGCGGCGTGCCGAGCGGATAGCGCAGCGCCGCTCCGGCGGCGGCCAGGGCTGCCAGATGCTCATCCGGGCTCAGGCCGGGGGGCGTCGGTTCATCAGGGTACTCGTAGGTGATTTCGTCCAGCGAGAAACCTGCCCGCGCCAGTATCTCTTCCTGCGCCGCGACGGCTTCGGGGAATTTGTCAAAAAGCCGCGCCATCTCGGCAGGCGATTTCAAATGCCGCTCGCCATGGGGCTCCAGCCGCATGCCGGCCTGCGCAATCGTGCAGCCATGGCGGATGCAGCGCAGCACATCCTGCAGCGGGCGGGTGGCGGCGTCGTGATACAGCACGTCGTTGGCGGCGAGGAGCCGGCTGCCCATTGCCCGCGCGATGCCGCGCAGCTCGTGCAGCCGCTCGATATCGTCCGGGGCGTAACGGCGGATGGCGGCGAGGTATATTTGGTCCGGCAGGCGCTGGCGTGCCTGCGCCGCCCAGGCGGCGAAGGACGCCAATGGCCCGTCCGGCGGCACGATGATGAGCACCTGCCCCTCCGCCCAGGCCACCAGGTCGGCGAAGACGAGCCGGCAGCCGCCCTTCACCGCCCGGCTTTTGCCCAGGCTGAGCAGCCGGCACAGCCGGCCCCAGGCGGCCCTGTCCGTGGGGTAGCAGACGATGTCGGGGGCGTCGTCCAGGCGCAGCCGGCAGCCGGGCAGATAGCGCAGGCCGGCCGCGCGCGCCGCCGCGTGCCCCTGCACGACACCGGCGAGCGTGTTCACATCCGCGAGCCCCAGCGCCTTGTGGCCCAGTGCCACCGCCTGGGCCGCAAGGTCCCCCGGATGGCTCGCCCCCTCCAGAAAACTGAAGGCGCTGGCGCAGACGAGCTCGGCGTAGCTCATCCGAACAGCCCGTGCAGATACCAGCGCACGGGGGCCGCCCCGCCATGCACCCCGGCCCGGAACAGCCAGAAGCGCGCCCCTTGCGCATCCTCCACCGCGTAATAGTCACGGATTTTTTCCGCCTCGGGACGGGTGGGATCATACGGATATACCCACCAGTCCCGGCCGATGCGTTCCGGCCCGGTGGCCTGGCGCACGCGATGCACCTGACCCGCCCAGGTGAACTGGACAGGCGGATCATCCGGCACCGGGGCGATGGCGGTGATCGGCTGCGGCCGGGCCAGCAGGCGCACCGGCCTTGGGTGCGGCGGCGTGGCCCAGGGCACAGGTTTTTGCGTCACCGGCGCCGGCTCTGCGGCATATTCCGGAATATGCGATTGATGCGGCACCGCCCGCCAGATTTTAGCACTCCCCAGCCGGTTGAGCAGCCGGTTCAGCGGCACGGCATAATCGGTGATGTCACCGGCAATGTCGCGTTGCACGGGCGCCAGAAACTCCACCGCCCCGGCCGCCAGGGCGATGGTCTCGATGCCAAAACCAGGATCGATCTCCTGCGCCAGTTTTTCACACAGCAATCTGCCGATTTGCAGCTCGTCGCGGCAAGGTGTCGCAAAGCCCAGGCTGATCTCCGGGCAGGCGCGGTCGATGCGGTAGAACCGGGCCGTGAGCGACAGGGCGCCCAACGTGGCATCCGCCAGCCGGACACAGAGTTTTTCGGCCAGCCGGTTCAGGGCCGCCTGCAACTGTGCCGGCGCAAACATCGGCTCGGCGTAATGTTCTGCCTGCTGCCATGACGGCGGCGCAGACATAAACCGGATCACCTCCGGCGCCTCGCCCAGCGCCTGGGCCAGCCGCAAGGCCGGTTCCCTCCCATAGCCCGCCACCAGCCCGGCGCGCGGCAGGCGGGCGAGCTCCCCTATCTGGCGCACGCCGATTTTTCGCAGCCTGGCCACGGTCTCCGGCGGCAGGCGCAACGCCGCCAGGGGCAGTGACATCAGCTCATCGCCATAACGCGCCAGCCCCCACGCCGCCGCGGCCGTATCGGCAATGGCCATGCGCGCCCCGGGCAGGCGCATCGCCAGGGCCGCCATCAGCCCCGCCTCGCCGCCGAAGAGATGCGCGCAGCCCGTGATGTCCAAAAACACCCCATCCGGCGGGTCGGGCGCGGTCAGCGGGGTAAAGCGTTGGCACCACAGGGCCAGGGCGTTGAGATCACCCGGCTTGGCGCAGCACAGTGAGAGCAGGCGGCGTGACGCCATTCGGCTCCTCCCTCGTCTCGAACAGATCGACTGTCTTGAACAGATATTCCCCAGGCTGGCCGCCCTTGGCGTAGAGCAGCTCCGCCCGCACCATCCCGCCCGGTGCTGGCGAGACCATCCAGCGTGTGGCAAAAGCGGTGGAATCCTCGCGCGTGAAAGCCGGGGCGTGGCGGAGCAGAAATCCGACGCTGCCGCCGGTTTTCGCCGCCAAGGCCAGCCGTTTGGCCGCGAGGCGCGAGAGCGCGCCGCACTCAGCCACCCCGGCCATGCCGCCGCGCAAACCCACCTCCAATGTGCCCAGGCAGGCGGCATCATCGGCGGCCTGCGCAAACAGGCAGCGCGCCGGGTCAAGTCCCGCCCAGGCCAGCCCCGGCGCATACCAGTCGGGCGACGCGCTGATCCATAGCACCGGCACCTGCGGTCCCAGCGCGCCCAGCATACGCACAGCAAAGCCAACATGCGCCGCCGTTCCCGCCGGCGCGCGCAGTTCATGCACGACATTCGGGCCACACAGGGTTACGGCCGAAGATGACGGGAGCTTCTGTGAGATTTTTGAGAACATAAAGTGAACAAAGACCAAAATCGAGGCGGAGTCGAATCCGGCAGAATCATGGCCACTCATGCTTCAAAGGCCGCCATCGGTTCGGCAGTTCACAGCATCGGCGGGCTCACAGGCGGACAACAGGCCATGCCCGACGCCTCATTGTGCCCTCACGCCGGATCATTTAATGATGCTTGATGCTTGATGCGTTTGGAGACATTATGCGCACGACCCTATCGATTGATGACGATATCCTGATCGCCGCCAAAGCGATCGCGCGGCAGGAACGCAGGAGCGTTGGCGATGTCGTCTCCGATCTCGCGCGACGCGCCTTGCGAAAGCCAGAGCCTCCGCGCCACCGGAATGGGATTGCCCTGCTCAGCCGCGGCGATGAACGCGCCGTGGTGACGCTGGAGACAGTCAACGCATTGCGCGACGAGCTGCCTTGAGGTTTTTACTGGACATCAACGTCCTGATTGCCCTCATCGATCCGGCTCATATTAGTCACGACGCGGCGCATCGCTGGTTCGAAACGCAAGGTCAAACAGCCTGGGCCACATGTCCCCTCACCGAAAATGGCGTGATCCGGATTGTCGGCCATCCGAAATACCCCGGCACACCAGGATCACCCGCAAAGGTTGCCGCCCTCGTTACGCAGCTACGAACACTTGAAGGCCATGTATTCTGGCCTGACGATATCAGCCTGGTCGGCGACGAGCGGATCACGGTCGCGCGGCTCCTTACCTCGGGACAGGTGACCGACACCTACCTGCTCGCGCTCGCCGCCAGCCACGGCGGACGGCTCGCGAGCTTTGACCGCCGTTTGGCTGTCAACGCCGTCAACGGCGGAAAAGCCGCCTTTCATCTCATCACGGAACCATCCGCAGCCCGGGCAGATTGAGACGTCCGGCAGATTTCGGCGTCCCGGCGGCAGGCCATGATGATCCCTGCATGCGCCGTCGCACCCGCGGCGGGCGCCGTGCGCCTGAAATCAAACGCACATCAAAACTGAATTGACAGGACCAAATCGGTCCGGTATCCATGACGCCGACGAATTGAGAATAATTCTTATTTGCATTTGGAGACGTGGCTGATGCGGTTGAAGCTGAACATGGCGTTGTGTCTGGGCCTCGCGATCACGACGGCGCCGGCCATCGGTCAGGCGCAGACCCTCACACTCTACAACGCCCAGCATGAGCAGGTCGTCGGCATGCTGACCGCCATGTTCACCAAGGAAACCGGCATCAAGGTCCGGGTCCATACCGGCGAAGGGCCGGATATCGCCTCCCAAATTCTACAGGAGGGTGCTGATTCCCCCGCCGACGTGTTCTTCACGGAAAATTCCCCCGAACTGATCCTGCTGGACGAGAAGGGCTTGCTGGCCCCGGTCGAGCCCGCAACCCTGGCCCGGGTGCCGGCAAAATACAGTGCCGCCGACGGCGACTGGCTCGGCGTGCTGGCGCGTGAGAATGTGCTCGACGTCAACGGCGCGATGATCAGCCACAGCGCGCTGCCGGCCTCGCTGATGGATCTCGCCAAACCCGTATGGGCGGGCAAGATCGGGATCGCACCCTCGGATGCCGATTTCCTGCCGCTGGTGAGTGCGGTGATCCGCACGCAGGGCAAGCCGGCGGCCCTCGCCTGGCTGCAGGGGCTGAAGGCGAACGCGAAAATCTATGAGGATGACGAGAGCGTGGTGGCGGCCGTCGCGCGCGGCGATGTCGCCGTCGGTGTGGTCAACAACTACTACTGGGCGCGGCTGGAAACCGATCTTGGGCCGCAAAAGATCAATTCCTCCCTCTATCACTTCCGCCACGGCGATATTGGCGGCCTGATCAATATCTCCGGCGCCGCCGTGCTGAAATCCTCCAAACACCAGGCGGCGGCGCAGAAATTCCTGGCCTTTCTGGTGAGCCACCAGGCGCAGGTCGCGCTTGGCCAGAGCGAGGTTGATTTCGAATACCCGCTCGCCCCCGGTGTCGCGCCGAATAAGCTGTTGCCCCCCTTCGGCACGTTGCAGCCGCCTTCGATCAGCGTCTCGAAACTCGGCGACGACCAGGACGCCGGCGCGCTGCTGCAGCAAGCCGGGCTGATCTGAGTGGCGGCGCGGCGTCCTTCAGCAGGGCTTCTGGCGGCCTGCTGCGCCGCCTCCGGACTCGTGCTGTTGCCGCTGGGCGTGACCGTGTGGAACGCCGCGGCTGCCGGCTGGGACATCGCATTGATTCTGCTCTGGCGCCCGCTGACCGGTTTTTTGCTGTTCAACACGCTGCGGCTGATCATCTGCGCGGGGCTCTCGACGGGCATCCTCGGCACGCTGCTGGCATGGGCGGTGGAGCGGACTGACCTTAGGGGGCGCGGCACCTGGGCGATCCTCGCCGTGGTGCCGCTCGCCATCCCGCCCTTCATTACGAGCTACGCCTGGGTATCGCTCAGCCCGGCGCTCGAAAACTTTGCAGGCGCGCTGCTGGTCGTCACCGTCGCGTACTATCCGCTGGTCTACCTGCCGGTCGCGGCGGCGTTGCGGGAGCTTGATCCGGCTCTGGAGGAAACGGCCAGGTCGCTGGGACTGAGCCCGGCAAAAATCTTTTTCCGCGTCATCCTGCCGCAGCTCCGCCCGGCGCTGCTCGGCGGCGTGCTGCTGGTGTCGCTCGATGTGCTGGTGGAATTCGGCGCCTTCGCGCTGCTGCGCTTCCGCACCTTCACGACCGCCATCTACGGCGCCTATCGCGCCGGTTTCTCCGGCGCCGAACCTGCCCTTCTGGCGATGGTGCTCTTGCTCCTCTGCATCGCCTGCCTCACCGCCGAGTTTTTCGTCCGCGGCCGGGCCCGCTACGGCCGCCTCGGCCGTGGCGCCCGGCGGCGCGCGCAAACATATCCGCTCGGGCGCTGGCACGCGCCCGCCCTGGCCGGTTTCGCAGTCTGGGCCGCGCTCACCATCGGCGTGCCGCTGGGCATGATCCTGTACTGGCTGGCACAACCAGGCGACATCGCAACCGCGCCGGTCGCGGCCAGCTTCGGCGCTGCCGCCGCCGCCGCCTGGGCGTCGGTCTATCTCGGTGCCGCGGGTGCGGCGCTGACGCTCGCTTTGGCGCTGCCGCTCGGCGTGCTGGCCGCGCGTTACGACGGGTTTCTGGTCACAGCTCTGGAGCGCTCCGCCTATCTGGCGCAGAGCATCCCCGGCATCGTGGTCGCGCTGGCGTTGGTCTCGCTCACGGTGCACGCGCTGCGGCCGCTCTATGAGAGCACGGCGCTGCTGGTCGCGGCCTACGCCGTGCTGTTCCTCCCGCTCGCCCTCGTCAGCGTCCGCGCCGCCCTGAGCCAGGCGCAGCCGGCACTGGAAGAGGCCGGCAAATCCCTCGGCCTCGGCCGCTGGGCGGTGCTGCTGAGGGTTAGCCTGCCGCTCGCCGCGCCTGGCCTCGGCGCCGCCGCGGCGCTCGTGTTCATCTCGATCACCACGGAGCTGACGGCGACGCTGCTGCTCGCGCCGATCGGCACGGAAACGCTCGCAACCCAGATCTGGGCAGATACCTCGACGCTCGCTTTTGCCGCCGCCGCTCCCTACGCCGCCGTGATGGCGCTGATGTCGATGGGGGCATCGTGGCTGCTCGCCGGGCGGTTTGGCGCCGCCAGCATTCTTGCGCCGGTGCGGGCCGTATGACGGCAGGGCTCGACATCACCGGCCTCGCCAAATCATTCGGCGCCGCGCCGGTATTGCGCGATGTCACTTTCAATGTGGCCCCCGGCAGCCTGACCGCCATCCTCGGCGCCTCCGGCAGTGGCAAAACCACCCTGCTCCGCCTCATCGCCGGCTTCGAGACGCCGGATGCGGGCACGATCAGCCTCGCCGGAACGCAGCTCGCAGGCGGGTCAAACATCATGCCGCCTGAGCGCCGCGCGATCGGCTATGTCGCCCAGGAAGGTGCGCTGTTCCCGCATCTGAACGTCGCCGACAATATCACCTTCGGGCTCAGCCGCGCCGAGCGCCGCGTGCGCCATCGCGTCGCGGACCTTTTGGACCTGGTCGATCTGCCACAGGCTTTCGCCGACCGGGCGCCGCAGGAACTCTCTGGCGGCCAGCAACAGCGCGTCGCCCTCGCCCGCGCCCTGGCGCCGAACCCGAAACTCGTGCTGCTGGACGAGCCGTTCTCGGCACTCGACGCCGGCCTGCGGGCCGAAACGCGGCAGGCGGTCGCCGCCGCCTTGGCCGCCGCCGGCGCGACCGCGGTGCTGGTGACACACGATCAGGAGGAAGCCTTTTCCATGGCCGCGCAAATCGGCGTCCTGCAGGCGGGACGGCTCGCGCAGGTGAGCCCGCCCGAGCGCCTGTACCGGCAGCCCGTCAGCGCGGCACTCGCGCATTTTTTGGGCGAGACGGTGTTCCTGCCCGGCATCGCCGCCGCCGGCCGCGCCGAGTGCGCGCTGGGGGCGCTCACTCTGGCGGACCCGAACCTGCAGGGCCCTGTCGAGGTGATGGTCCGGCCCGAACAGATCAGAGTGTTTACGCAGGCCAGCCACGGCCGCATCCCGGCGCGCGTGCGCAACACCGCCTTTTTCGGCCACGACGCGCTGGTACGGTTCGCCGTCGACGCAGGCGGTGTGGAACGCGATGTCACCGCCCGGATTTTTAGCCATTTGTTACCGCATCCAGGCGCAAAACTCTGGCTGCAGGTCGAGGGCGACGTCGCCGCCTTCGCGCCATCCATCACCCCGGTCTTGCAAGGAGGTTAAAACCAATGAAACCAAGACAGAACGACGCCATATTATTGCGAATGATTGGCATTTTCATAAAAAATGCCGCGCGGCGCGGCCTGTTCGGCCTTGCCGCCTGCCTGCTCGGCGCAGCACCGGCCTTCGCCGATCCGGCCTTTCTGCCGACGCTGAAAAAACACCATCTGCTCACCTCGACCCAGCCCGCGAATGGCGACCAGAACCCCTACGCGCTCGTCGTCGCACCGGTCAGCGCCGGGAGCGTGCGGGCGAACGACGTGCTGGTCGATAATTTCAACAATAACGGCAACCTGCAGGGCACCGGCAGCACGATCATCGATTTTCGCCCGGCGACCGGGCAGATGAGTGTGTTCGCTGCCATCCCCCACGACCTGCCGGGCTGCCCCGGCGGCATCGGCCTGACCACCGCGATGACCATGTTGAGATCGGGCTGGGTGATCGTCGGCAGCGCGCCGAGCACGGACGGCACCACCAAAACGCTGGGGGCGGGCTGCCTGATCGTGCTCGACGCGAACGGCCACGTCGCCGGCACGATCGCGGGCCCGCAGATCGACGATCCCTGGGGCAACATGGCGGTCATCGACCATGGCGGCACGGCGACCCTGTTCGTCAGCAATGCCGGTTTTGGCATCGGCGCCCCCGGTCAGCCGGTGCAGCATAAAGCCACAGTGCTGCGGATCGGCCTGTCCATCGCCGATGGCAAGCCGCCCGCCGTCACGGCGCAGACCGTCATCGCCGACGGTTTCGGCGCCGAGGCGGATGCGGGCGTGTTCCTGATCGGCCCGACCGGTCTGGCTTTGGCGCCGGACGGTACGCTCTATGTGTCGGATGCGATCGGTAACCGTGTCGTCGCCATTGCCAAGGCCGCGACCCGGGCGGATTCCGCCGGCCGGGGCCAGGAGGTTTCGAAGGATGGCCTGCTCAGCCGGCCGCTCGCGATGGGCTTTGCCGCGAACGGGCATCTGCTGGTGGTCAACGGGCTCAACGGGCAGGTGGTCGAAATCGACCCTGTATCCGGCCGCCAGGAAGGCGCGATGTGGATCGACGCGGATGAGGCGCAGACGCCGCCCGGCAGTGGCGACCTGTTCGGCATCACCATGATGCCTGGCGGCAGGGGGTTCTATTATGTCGAGGACGATGTGAACGCATTGGTCCAAGCGCAATGAGGGCGTCGCGCCGGGGATTTCTGGGCAGCGCCGGGCTGGCGGGTGCGGCTGGCGTTGCGGGTGCCGCGGGCATCGCACATGCGCAACGCGCCCCTTCGCGCCCCGCGGCGGCGCCCGGCGAGTCGGAACCGTTTTACGGCCCGCACCAGGCCGGCATTCTAACGCCGATGCAGGACTCCCTGTATTTCGCCTCGTTTGATCTGGCGGCGGTCAAACGGCAGGATGTCATCGGGCTCTTGCAGGCGTGGACCAGGGCGGCCGCACGGCTGACGGCAGGCCTGCCCGCCGAGCCGATGACGCCCGCCCCTCATGATCCGCCCGCCGATAGCGGCGAAGCCGTCGGCCTCAACCCGTCCCGGCTGACGCTGACATTTGGTTTTGGCGCTGACTTGTTCTCAACTAACGGCGAGGACCGTTACGGCATCGCAGCCCGCCGGCCGGCGGCTCTGGTCGATCTGCCGCATTTTGCCGGCGATGAGCTGGTTGCCGGACAATGCGGCGGCGCGATCTGCATCCAGGCTTGCGCGAATGATCCGCAAACAGCGTTTCACGCGGTCCGGCAGCTGGCGCGGATCGGCTACGGCGTCGTGAACTTGAAATGGGTGCAAGCCGGTTTTTCCACGGCCAACAAAACGGAGGGCACGCCGCGCAACCTTATGGGGTTCAAGGACGGCACGATGAACCCGGGTGCGGCCAACGCGGCCGCCATCGTCTGGGCCGGCGCCGAGGGACCGGCATGGATGAACGGCGGCACCTATATGGTGGCACGCCGCATCCGCATCGCGCTCGAACACTGGGACCGGATGAAGCTCGCATTTCAGGAGCAAACCATCGGCCGGCACAAAATGTCCGGCGCGCCGCTCGGAGGTAAGGCGGAATTCGATACGCCGGATTTTGCCGCAACCAACGCCGACGGCAATGCGATCATTCCCGATACGTCGCATATGCGCCTCGCCGCCCCTTTGAATAATGATGGCGCGACCATGCTAAGGCGCGGCTATTCCTATAACGACGGCGCCAATTTCGTGGCCGAGCGCTGGCCGCCCTGGCGCCAGGGGATCGAATATGATTCCGGGCTGTTCTTCCAGTCATTCCAGCAGGATCCGCGCACCGGCTTCATCAAGGTCTTCGACAGAATGTCGAAGATCGACGCGCTGAACCAGTTCACCACGCATACGGGTAGCGCCGTATTCGCCTGTCCGCCAGGCGCAAAACCCGGCCAGTATATCGGCCAGGGATTGTTTGAGACCGGGTAAGAAACACAATTTCTCCAGAAGAGAAGCACTGAAAAGTCCCGGCAGGTCTGGCTTTGGCGAGGCCTGTACACGATTCGCGCGGCGCTCTCGGCACCGGCGATGACGTTGAGCACCAAAGCAGGTTTAGGGCGCAACATGTTGATTTTAAAAAGATCGAACTGGGAAGAAACGAAAATTCTTACCGAGTACCGACCCTCGCACGTCTTCATCTTGACCGGGCAATTCTGGAAAAACTCAGCAACAAGACGTCGTAGACTTGACCGTATAGCCGGACCGCATCCGAAGCACGTTCCAAAATCCATCGGAAAATTTGGAAAAACCCGGTGCCTGGGTTCTCCCGCGCGTAGGCTATCAGGTATTCCAATTATCCATTGAAGAAATCTTCCCATTGTAATAATTCTGCTTCCCGAGGCATCTCGTGCCAGTCGGTTAGTCGAAAGCGTAAAAAAATGCTGGCTGCCCCCCTACCACCGGATGAAGCGCGGCGCTTGACCGCTTTGCGGGACCTCGATGTTCTGGATACCGCGCCGTATGCGGCGCTGGATGCGATCACGGAGGCAGCCTCCGTGGTATGCGGCACGCCCATTTCCCTGATCGGCCTGATCGATGAACATCGGCAATGGTTCAAGTCCAATATCGGACTGGACGGCGTCACCGAGACACCGCGCAATCTGGCGTTTTGCGCGTATACCATCCTGGGCGACGGTATATTCGAAGTCGAAAACGCGAGCGAAGACGTGCGGTTCGCCGATAACCCGCTGGTGCGCGACGACCCCCACATACGCGCCTATGCCGGTGTACCGCTGGTTGCGGCCGATGGCAGCAAGGTCGGCACGCTTTGCGTGATCGACCGGCAAACGCGGCGGTTGGATGAGCGGCAGCGCCACGTCTTGGTCAAGCTCGCCCGTGCCGCGTCACAATTGCTGGAGCAATGGCGAATATCCAGGTTGCAGGCGCAAGTTGAGCAACGGCTGCTTGAGAACGAGGAATTTCTGGACCGCACCGGCCGGTTGGCAGGGATTGGCGGTTGGTCTTTGAGTCTGGTCACTGGCAACATAACGTGGTCCGCAGAGACCTACCGGATTCACGGCGTGGATGCTTCCTACATTCCGACCGTGGAATCTGCCATCGCCTTCTACACACCTGAGGCACGGCCCGTCATCGAGGCGGCTATCGACACGGCCAGACGAACCGGACAAGGCTGGGACCTCGAATTGCCCTTTATTCGCGCGGATGGCCGGCATATCTGGGTGCGCGCGGTCGGGACGGTTATTCTGGAGGAGAACAAACCGGTACGTTTCATCGGCGCTTTCCAGGATATCACCGAGCGCGTCGAACGAGCCCGGGCGCTGCGCGAAGCGCAGGAGCGGGTAACGCTCGCCACCGACAGCGCGCAGATCGGCATTTGGGAGTGGAACCTGAAAACCGGCGCGAAAATCTGGAGCCCGTTGATGTTTCAGCTCTATGGGCTGACGTCAGCTGATCCGCCCGCCACGCTGGACGCCTGGCGGGCCAGGCTGCATGAAGAGGATCGCGACGATGCCGCCCAGAGCCTGCTCGACGCCATCTCCGGCAAGCGGCCCTACAAAACGGAGTTCCGCGTCGTTTGGGACGATGGCAGCCATCATTACCTGCGCGGCGCCTCGACGGTGGAGGTTGATCGTGAGGGCCAGCCCGTGCGCATTGTCGGCGCCAGCTGGGATGTGACGGAATCGCGTGTTCTGGCGCACGCGCTCACGAACAGCAACGAACTGCTGCGCGTGACCCTGCAATCCATCGGCGATGGCGTGATCACAACTGATGCGCAAGGCCGGATCGTATGGATGAATCCCGTCGCCGAACAACTAACAGGCTGGCCCTCCTACGCGGCCGCCAACCAGCCACTCCCGGAAGTCTTCCGAATTTTCGATGAAGAGACGCGTGAGCCGGCACCAGACCCGACGGAGAGCTGTCTCACAGAACGCCGTGTCGTGGGCCTTGCCGCCAATACCATCCTGACATCGCGTCATGGGGACGAATACGGCATCGTGGCGTCAGCAGCGCCACTCAGCGGCAAATCGGGTGAGACGCTCGGCGTTGTCCTGGTCTTTCACGATGTAACGGTGCAGAGGCGGCACATCAACAGCGAGATCGCGCATCGGGCGACGCATGATGCTCTGACCGGCCTGTTGAACCGTGCGGAATTCGAAGTACGGCTACGATTTTTGCTGCATAAGTCGAAGGCTGACCAGAAGCAACGTGTCATGCTGTATCTCGATCTTGACCAATTCAAGCTGGTGAACGACACGTGCGGGCATCACGCGGGCGACCTTCTGTTAAAGGAGATAGCCCTGCTTCTCACCGAATTTACACGCGGGCATGATTCTGTAGCACGGCTCGGCAGCGACGAGTTTGCGGTTTTGTTAGACGGCTGCGCGGTCGAGCAGGCCACGATCGAGGCGCAAAAGTTTTGCGATCGGATGGAGAATTTCCGGTTCACGTATGAGGAACAGCGCTTCCGCGTGGGAGCCAGCATCGGTGTGGTGCCGGTGGACGGGCGATGGCTGGACATTGACGGCATCATGCAAGCCGCAGATGCGTGCTGCTATGCGGCCAAGGTGGCTGGACGCAACCGCGTGCATGTCTGGTCCGATGACGACAAGGCCGCTCATACCCGGCACGACGAAGCGCAATGGGCGGGACGGCTCGCCAAAGCGCTCGATGATGACCTGTTCGTGCTGTTCGCACAGCAGATCCATACGTTGCAGTCCGATCCGCCAGAGGCTCGTCAGGGCGTGCATGCCGAAGTGCTGCTGCGCATGGTGGGGGCTGACAAAAAACTCTATCTGCCCGGCGCCTTTCTGCCGGCAGCGGAGCGCTTTCATATGATATCGCAGATCGACCGGTGGGTGCTTGACCATGCCATCGCCTGGATGGGCGCGCTACCCGACCCTGGCATGATCGAGACCCTGGCCGTCAATATTTCCGGTCAGTCGGTTAGCGATACTGCGTTTCAGGCATGGGTCATCAACCGGCTGGCCGAGGCAGGACCACTGCTTTGCCAGAGGCTCTGCCTCGAGCTTACCGAAACCGCGGTGGTGACAAACATGACAGCGGCTGCGCGTTTCATCGAACAGGTGCGCCAGGTCGGCGTGCGCGTGGCACTTGATGACTTTGGCGCAGGCGCTTCGTCCTTTGGATATTTGAAATCTCTTCCCGTGGATTTTCTCAAAATCGACGGTCAGTTCGTTCGTAATCTTGTAGGCAATTCGCTCGACGAGGCCGCCGTACGCAGCTTCATCGATGTCGCGGGCGTTGTCGGCTTACAGACGATCGCCGAATTCGTGCACAGCCAGGCCATCATGGAGAAACTCCAGGCAATGGGAGTACATTACGCGCAGGGATACCTGTTACACAAGCCGGCGCCAATCGAGGAATTACTGGCACGATAATCGCCCGCTCCCCAGCAATGACGTTCCAAAAACCGGCGTTGCCGTCGTCCGCCAGGACATGCGAGCAAACACGCCCGTTGATATAAGTGTGGCGGAGACGCGAAGCGTCTCCGCCACAGGCAGCGTGACCGGTTGGTCGCGCTCTGGTTAGAACTTGTAGAGTGCCGAGAACGTTAGGGTCCGCCCAAAGATCGGGCGCCCGGTGGTGGCATTGGTGACCGTGATGGCGTTGCCGACCGGCGCACGGGCGTTGCCCTCGGTCAAGCCATCGGAATTATTCAGGTTGGTGCCGAGTAATTCCAGATCCCAGCCATTTTTAAGCTGCAGGTTCACGCCGGCGTCGAACGTCGCGTAGGCTGGCAGGACGCTGGTATTGGTATAGTCCTGAAAGCGCTGGCTAACATAATAAACCGTCGTGAAGAGCTGCCCATTATAATAAGGCCCGCTGAACAAGTATGAAGGCGTTACGGTCAGCGTCTGTTTCGGAGTTCGCGTGATAATGGTGCCAACAACGCTATCTGCGGAGATGGTGTTGAAAGTGCTCGCGTTGGTAACATGCGGGTCCTGGATGGTCAGGGACCCGTCCGCCTCGAAAAAGCTGACAGGATGCCAGCTGCCTTCAAATTCGGCGCCCACCGTCGTTGTATCCAGAAGCAAGGACTGATTTGAGAGAATACCCTGCGCGTTGGCAACATACGTGGAGGTGTTGAGATCGTTAAAGTGACTGTAGAAGCCAATCAACGCCAATTGCACGGTTGGCAGAGAGTATTTCAAGCCACCCTCGGCCTGCTGTATTGTCGTTGTCGGCACCGGCGCGCCATTTGGCAGGGTGCCAGCAACACCATTATTGATGTTGCCCCATTGATCGCTCAGGCGCGGCAGGCTGTAGGAGCTCGAATAGCGCGCATAAGCCAGCAAAGCGGGCGTGAGCAGATAGGAGGTCCCGGCGGTCCAGGATGTGCCAGCCAAAGCCTTGTTATAATGGACATAGCTGGTAACGCCGGTGATGCTGCGGGCGGCAAGCGGGCCGGTGCTGGCGATCGTCTCAGTGCCAATGACACCGCGATTGCCATCATCCCACTGGAACTCGTGGCGGATGCCGGCATCGATCTGGCATTTATTGGTGATGTGCAGCGTGTCTGCAGCATAAGGGGCAAGTGACACACCATTCACATCACCGATGAGGTCACCGCTGCCGTATTGCGTGAAACCGTTTTGCGTGACCTGCCCGGTTACCTGGCCGGCCGCATTCAGTGCCTGAATATCGAGCGCATCTGGGTTGTTTTTCACATCCGATAAAATCGCGCTGCCAATCTGCTGTTGCCAAAGATTGAACCTGTTGACGAACAGGCCAGCCGTTACATCGTTAGTACCGAAGGCGCCGGAGTCGAAGGTTTTCAGCAGGCGTAGATCATTGACCGCTTCGGAATATTTGGTGGTCGTAGATTCCCACGTGTTGATAATGGTGAGGTTGCCAGTTGTGGCCGGATTGAAAACGTTATTTGTGCCAGCATAAACGTACCGCAGCGATGTGGTGCCGGGCAAAGCTTGTTTGGCAGCGCTTAAAAAGCTCGCCAGATTGGTGGCGGCATTGGTCGCGGTACCGTTATAAATCGCATCAAAATCGACCGTACCTGCGGCGTAGCGGGCATTATCGGTGAGTATGAAACCATCGCCGAGGTCAAATGTCCCGCCAGTTGTAAATTGCTTGACATCTGGATGGATGCCGTTGGCAAGGTTATAGGCTTTGCTGAAATAACCACCCTGACCGTTCAACTGCAAAATCGAGACGTCTTTAAAGCTGCTGGAGTCGAGGGTGCCGGTATTTTCGTTAATCAAGCCGTTCAGCGAGCTGCCATTATTTGGGTTGATTAATGGAATATCGGAATAAAAAATATCTCGGTCGTTGAGATATTTGAAATTGGCAAAGACGCTGCCATTGGGCAGTAGGTAAGTGGCGCCGGCCTTGAACTGGCCGCCTTGGTCGGCGCCGCTAAAACCCTGAGTACGTAAACCATTATCCCGGTTGTAATAGCCGCTCAGGCTATAGAGCAGGTTCGGGTCAGAGGTGGGGCCGGATAGTTCGGTATCAATACGGGTCTGGCCGTCGAGGCCGGTGGTGAACTTCACCTCGTGATCAGGGGTTGGGGTGCCGTTATTGCTGATCAAATTGACAACGCCGCCGGACGCATTATCGCCATAGATCGGCGCTGTACCGCCACGGACCAGCTCAACCTTTTGCGTGTTCAGGTCGATCCGGAACAATTGGTCGATCTGCAATTCACGCTCGTAATTAGATTCAAATAACGGCAGACCGTCTTCCTGCACGTCCAGCAACCTGAAGCCCGCCCACGGCAGACCGCGGATCACGACGTTCTCGCCGCCACCTTCACCACCGGAATTCTCAACATTGACACCAGGGATCGCGCGTAGCGCATCAACCAGGCTGCGAGGTTCTTTTTGCTGTAGTTGCGCTTTGGTCAGCGTCGAAACGGCATAAGGCGTGCGGAATTTCTTGATACGTCCCGAAGTACCGGTGACGACGATTTCGGGAATCGCAGAGGGGCCAGCCGCCGTGGAAGCAGGCGGCGTGGCGGTCGGCCCTGTCTGGGCAAGCGCGACGCCGAGCCCGAGTGCGGAGCAGGAAACCGACCCGAGAATGAGCGCCCGCAGGGTCATTAGCTTGCGGGTCTGGTGGTTGGATTTTAGCATGAAACACCCCTGTTGTGACGCCGGTTAGAAAAATTCTGTTTCACAGACCGTATTTTTAAGCCGAAGAGTCTAGGAAACTCGGATAAACACGAGAAAAAAACCGATTTTTGAGCCGTTTTCCGGCTTTGCAATCGATTGTATTCGCCGCGGTGGTTAATTCAGGAGAGCTAGTTATGCAATCGATTGTAAATGCGTGGTCTATGAAATATTTGTTTCAGGCAGGATCTACCCTCAACAACCCTGGCATCGCCGCCGGCACTCGGGCAGAACCCGCGCCACTTCAGGGACGTGGTATACATGCACTTTGGCTGGCCTGACGCCGCAATCGTTTTCCTCTACCTCGCCAGCGCCTTGGCAATCGGGCTCTGGGCCGGACGCGGCCATACGGCCAAGGATGATTTTTTCCTTGCCCACCGGGCGATGACCTGGCCGGTGGTAGGGCTGTCACTGTTCGCCTCCAATATCTCGAGCACCGCCCTCGTCGGCCTGGCTGGCAGCGCCTATATGATCGGCATCGTCATTTTTGACTATGAATGGCCGGCCACCATCATTCTGGTGCTGTTCTGTATTTTTTTTCTACCGATGCTGATGCGCGCGCGCGTCTACACGATGCCCGAGTTTTTGGAGCGGCGCTATAACGCCTCGGCACGGATTATCTTTGCTATCCTGTCGTTGCTGTTGACGATCTCGATCGATCTGTCAGGCACGCTCTACAGCGGGGCGCTGTTTTTGCACCTGCTGCTGCCGGCCTTGAGCCTGCGCGCGCTCGTCATGGGTCTCGCCATCTTCGCGATAATGTATTCCACCGCCGGCGGGCTGCTCGCGGTGATGTAAACGGAAATCCTACAGGCGATATTGCTCCTGCTCTCAGCCTGCCTGGTCTGCGGCTTCGCCTTCGCGCGCGCCGGTGGCTGGCACTTTGTCATGACTCATGTCAGCGCCACCTCCCTCAGCCTCATCCGGCCCGCCAGTGATGCGGCGCTGCCCTGGCCTGGCCTGCTGCTCGGCGTGCCCATTCTTGGGCTATATTTCTGGTGCACTAATCAATTGATGGTGCAGCGCGTACTCGCCGCGCGCAATCTAGAGCAGGGGCGCTGGGGTTGCCTTTTTGCGGGTTTTTTAAAACTGACAGTGCTGTTCATCATGGTCTTACCCGGCACCTGCGCGCTGTTGATCTACCCGCATCTAAAGTCCGGTGATCTGGTGTTTCCCAAGCTGGTCTTTGGCCTGTTGCCGCCGGGCCTGGTTGGTTTCGCGGTGGCGGGGTTTTTGTCAGCCGTGATGTCGTCTTCCACCTCTGCCCTCAACGCCGCCTCCAGCATCGCGACGCTGGATCTGCTGGCACGTCTGCTGCCGCCGCGGCTGGCAATCCATCAAGTCCAAACCGGCCGGGTCGTCATGGTCGTGGCGCTGTGCATCGCCGTGCTCTGGGCACCAGAAATCGGCCGCTTCCCCTCGCTCTGGCAATATCTTCAATCAGTGCTCGCCTATACCGTGCCGCCGGTGGTGGCAATTTACCTGGCCGGGATATTCTGGCCGCGCGCCAATGCTGCCGGCGCGGTGGCGGCCCTGGGGGCTGGTTTTGCCACGGGGCTCGCGTTGATGGCGGCGCATAACCTGATGTTTCTGCTGGCAGCACCGCTGATTTTTGCACTTAGCCTGGCTGTCATCATCGCTGTCAGCCTGACGACGCCGCCGCCACCGCCCCGTCCGGACCTGAGCTGGTCAATGGCGGATCTTCGCGCCGATCGCGCCCCTATCGCGGGCGCCCCCTGGTACGGCAATTTTTACCTGTTATCTGGTTGCCTCGTGAGCCTGACGGCAGCGCTGGTCTGGCGGTTCTGGTAACGCCCGATCTGTCCGCCGGTTTTTTGCTCCGGATTAGCGCAGCCCCCCGGCCAAACTAAACAACGTTTTTTGCTTCTTTTTGTTCACAAAAAGAAGTGCGGCCTTAGTCACCCAAATGTTTCCACCGGTTTTATCCCCGCGCGCCGCAGGAATCCCGCACGATCAACTGCGCTGGCAACACAGTGGAGTCCGCCGGATGGCCGCCGATGCGTTGAATGAGCGTCTCGACCAGAACCTTTGCCGCTTGCGGGATATTTTGCCGCACAGTTGTCAAAGCCGGAGAGTACACACCCGCCAGCATGATATCATCGAACCCGACGACCGCAACATCCTCGGGCACCCGCATGTAGCGCTCGCGCAGCGCGCCAATGACAGCCATGGCGATGACATCGGAGGCCGCAAAAACCGCGTCAAACGCCTCACCCTGATCAAGAAACGCGCGCACGGCCTGCTGCGCGCTGCTGCCATCAAAGGGCATCGGCGCCACCAGATGCGGCTCAGGCGCCAAGCCATGTTGCCGCAAAGCGGCCTCGTAGCCGTGGTGGCGGGGCGCCACTTCCGGTAGCGTCGTCGTGCCGAAAAAAGCGATGCGCCGGCGGCCAAGGCGTAAGAGATGGCTGACCGCATTGACCGCCCCGTCGAAATTATCAGAACCAACCGTGAGGTAGGAGGCATTCGGGAACGGCGCGCCCCAGACCACCAGCGGCGTATAGTCGCGGCCGATCTGGTCAATGGCTTCGTGCTGGGTGCTTTGCCCGATCAGCAGCACGCCATCGGCGCGGATGTCGCGCAGCAGGCTAGCCAGCTGCTGCGGTTCCGTGGCGCCGTATTTGCGCAACAGCAGATCATAGCCATGGCTGCTTAAAATATCGGCGAGGTTGCCGAGCATTTCCAGAAAAAACGGATCAGAAACGCTTTGCATGGTATCATGCAACAGAGGCACCACCACGGCGATGACGCCGGATTGCTGCAAACGTAAATTCCGCGCCCGCTTGTCAATGGTGTAGCCAAGTTCTTCCGCCAGACGCTGAATCCGTTCCCGGGTCTGGCTACCCACCAGTGGTGAATTGCTGAGCGCGCGAGAGACGGTCGATTCCGAAACTCCGGCGCGTATGGCGAGGTCCGCCATTTTAAACATTGATCCTGACATTGCCTCTCTAAAGCAGAGTTTTTGCGCTTGGTTCAACCAAAGGCTGGGTCGGTCATGCTGGCGGCGCCCGTCTCGATATGGCCGGCCGCGCGTTGTATGGCCGTGCCAGTGGCGATCGTGATGTCATACCACCCATGGCTGACCGCCGCGTGCCATACAAGACTGAGCGGTTTGCCTATGGGTAAGGGCATGGTGAGCGCGCCTGCGCCATAAGCATTGTCAACGATGCTGAGCACGGCGGCCGCATTGGGCTGGCTGCTGATTTGGATGATGACGTCTTGCTGCAGCGGGGCATGCTGAACCGAGATGCCGTGCATCGTCGCGTTGCCGGTAAAATGCCGCAAAAACCCGTTGGGACCAAAGACCTGCACGTCGTAACCGCCCGTTCCGCTCAACGGCACCGTATCGCTGAGCCGGGAGTGCGCGGCCAGGCTGTAGCGTTTTGGCGCGCCCGCGGCACCAAAGACGTAAAAGACGGCGCCGGCCGTGCCCTGGTTTTCCAACTCCAGGTTGAGCACGCCGGCCGCCGGCACGCAACGAACAGCCAGCCGGTAGGGCAGCGGCCTCGCTACCCGTTGCCCGCGCCGCTGTGCCGGCATAACGAAAGACGTGGGGGGTGTTGGTTGCGGCAGAACCTCCTGCCGCGCCGCCATGGCGGCGTAATCGCTGGTCCGCGGCAGAACGGGCCGCGCAAAGCTGGATGATGTAAAGTCGAATGCCGAGGTCATGTCGCCACATATGGCCCGCCGCCAGGGGCTGATATTAGGCTCCACCACGCCAAACCGCGTCTCCAGAAAGCGGATCACAGATGTATGGTCAAACACCTGGCTGCAGACCACGCCGCCTTTCGACCATGGCGAAATCACCAAAGCGGGCACGCGGAAGCCGAGGCCGAAGGGTAAGCCGTCCGCATGGATGTCATCGGCAACAGGAATATTGGAGAGTCCCTCCGCCTCGCTGGCAGGCGGGGATGGCGGCAACACGTGGTCAAAATAGCCGTCATTTTCATCATAGATGATGAACAAAGCGGTTTTGCCCCACACGTCCGGATTGGCGGTCAAGGCATTCAGGATGGTCGCGATATAATGGGCACCGTCGGCAGGCGACCAACGCGGATGCTCCGAGCAGTTGAGCGGCGGCATCAGCCAACTCACCTGCGGCAGGGTGCCGGCTCGCACATCGGCAGCGAAGGCGCGCGGCGTGCGCCGGGTCATGGCACGTCGATAAAGCTCCGAAGCGCGCGGCGCGCCGGCATATTGTTTAAAAAAGCGCAGCGGGTTGAAGCAGCTGACAATGGCGTCCGGGTCGTTGGGATCGGCATCATCTGCGCGCCGCACCTTGTCCTGCGCGTCGATCTTGAAGGGACCATCCTCATCCAAACCCTGGTAGATGCGCCAGTCCACCCCGGCTTGCAGCAGGCGCTCAGGATAGGTCGTCCAGGAATAGCGCGGTCCATCGGGGAGCAAAAAGGTTTTGCGGTTTTCGATCGGCTGCTGGAACATCGGGCCGCCATGTAGGCCATGCGGGTCAATCATGCCGGTCAGCAGATGCGTGCGGTTGGGGTTGGTGGAACTCGGCATCGCCGCGAAATAGGCGTCGCAGAGGGTGAAGGCGTTGGCCAACGCGAAGTGAAAGGGAATATCGGCCTGCGAAAAATGCGCCATCGTCATTTTGCCCTTGGCCTGGACCCAGCCATCCATGCGGCCTTGGTTCCAGGCTTCATGCCCGTCCGCCCAGCCATGCGGCAGCGAGGTGACGTGCTGGGCGTCGCTGGTTGCGGAGTCCAGCGCAAAGGGCATGATGGCGTTCCCCGCGCCATCCGGCTGCCGCCAGATGGGCCGCCCGGCGGCAAGCGGTGCGGTGATGCGGTCACCAAACCCTCGCACGCCGTTGAGAGTGCCAAAATAATGATCGAACGAGCGGTTCTCCTGCATCAGGATGACCACGTGCTCGACATCCTGAATGGATCTGGTGTTGCCGACGGCTGGCATCGCCAGCGCCCGGCTGATGGCGCTGGGAAAACCGGCCGCCGCCAAGGCCGCCGCCGCTCCGCGAACGAAGCTGCGCTTGGTGATCTTCATCGGCAATTCACGTGTTCTGATGCAACCGCAATGGCGACACGGCTGCAGGTCGGCGGGGCGTGTTTGCTGTCTGCTTTATGCTCACGTTTGATCAACCCGCAAATGCAATCGATTGCATTTTTATATGAGGATCGTCCTGTAGGGACAACGCACGTCTATATGAAGAATTTAAGACAATGAACGCACGCACCGCCTGATTAAATCACGAAGGCGTCGTGAAGCTCGCCAAAGTCTATCAGATCAAGATCCGCGAAGGCGAGACGGACTGCAAAGTTACGAGCCGGCTGGCCCCGCCAGCAAATCGCCAGGTGCGCAAACCCGCTGCCGACGCAGACAATTAATGGCTTCAACCCGGTGACGCACGCGTTAGTTTGCCGTGCCGCCGATTGTTGAATCTATATGTTTCATAAAGTTATTGCAGACAGGCCTATCAGGTTGATTGTACAAACGTCAGCTCATTGACTCTGAATAATTCTCAGAAGATAGCGAATATTGGAAGATGAGAACCCTTCGCTGATGCCTGATTTTGAAACTGTCATCCACGGTGGCGTTGTCGTCACGGAGTCATCGTGCTCCCGGTACGATATCGGTATCACCGCAGGAAAAATTATCGGTATCGGAAACGGATTCCGCGGTGTAAATATGATCGACGCGGCGGGCTTGCTGGTGATGCCGGGCGGTGTCGATACCCATTGTCATCTCGAGCAGCTACGGGCGGATGGCACCGCCGATGAGGAAAGTTTCGTCTCCGGCAGCACCGCGGCGCTGGCCGGCGGCACCACGAGCGTTGTGACCTTTTCGACCCAGTTCAAAGGCCGCCCCATCGCGCCGAGCCTGATGGAATACCGGGAACGCGCCAGCGCGGCGATGGTCGATTACGCGTTCCACCAGATCATCACCGACGCCACCGATGCCGTCATCAAGGAGGAAATTCCAGCGCTCGCGCGCGCCGGCATCCGAAGCCTAAAGGTGTTTCTTACCTATGATCCATTGCACCTGGATGACCGTGGCTATCTGCGTGTGTTGGCGGCGGCGCGACGCGCGGGCATGCTGGTGACGGTGCATTGTGAGAATTACGAGGCGATCCGGTGGATGACCGAGGCGCTGCTGGCGGCAGGGTTGAGCGCCCCAAAATACCATGCCTGGTCCCGGCCGGTTATGCTGGAGCGCGAAGCGACCTACCGCGCTATCGCACTGGCTGAGCTGGTGGATCAGCCCATCCAGATTTTCCACGTCTCCTGTGCCGAAGTTCTGGATGAGATTGCGCGCGCGCAGGCCCGGGGCGTGAAGGTTTGGGCGGAGACCTGCCCGCAATATTTGACCCTCACCCAGGAGGATATGGACCGGCCCGGCTTCGAAGGGGCGAAATTCATGTGCAGCCCGGCGCCGCGTGGCATCGATGCGGCGGCGGGGCTGTGGAAAGGAATTGCGGCTGGTGCGATCTGGAATATTTCATCCGATCATAGCGGCTTCAGCTTCGAAGGGCCGCGCGGCAAGCGCCATGCAGGGCCAGCCCCCAATTTTCGCGATGTGCTGAACGGTGTGCCCGGACTGACGGCGCGGCTGCCTTTGGTGTTCAGCGAGGGTGTCGCGGCGGGGCTGATTTCCGCATCGGATTTCGTCCGGCTGACCGCAACAAACCCGGCGCGGCTTTTCGGTCTGCATGACAAGGGGCGGATTGCACCAGGGGCGGACGCCGATATCGTACTTTGGGACCCCGAGAAGCGTGTGACGCTGACGAACGGCCTGATGCAGCACGCCATCGATTACACGCCGTATGAAGGCCGGGTGGTAACGGGCTGGCCGGTGCTGACGATGCGGCGGGGCGCGGTGCTGATGCGCGATGGTGTTGTGACGGCGCAGCCCGGTAGCGGGCGGTATTTGCCCTGTGCTGCGTATGATTTCATCCGCCCAACCGGCTGTCTGCCGAACAGTTTCGACGCCTCCGCCTTCGGGTGACCCTGGTGTCACCGGCGGCAGGGAGGCGCCTAGCCGCCCATGGGCCGCTTATCCCATTGGCGCGATTTTGGCCCAATTGATCATTTTTTGATTTTATCCGCCTATTTTATCGGCGTGTTTGATTTTAATAAGGATTTTTGCCTATTGAAAACGCAGCATAGAAGTCTCCCTCGAGTAGGGCCGTCCACCCTCTTCCGGCTTCCGCAAGAATACTAGGCACGAGACAAACAAACGGTTTTGTACCAACTTTATATACCCGAGATCGGGGTGTGGCGTTCTTCGCCCGGCCTATTGGCACGAGCTTTGCTCCGGGAGCACTAAGCGCATTTTCGGGTTGGCGTGCCCAATTGCCACCGGGCGGGTGAAAAATGCAAAACTCCGTAATTCAAAGCCGCGACGAAAACATCGGCGAGGCCGTGACCTACGATCTGGCCTATAACATCGTCCCTGAAAATGCGCGGCGCAGTCCGCTATCGATGGGTCTGATATGGCTGGCTACGCAGACGACCTTTTCAGGCATGTTCATCGGATTTTCCGCGCAGCAAGCCGGACAGTCATTCTCGGGGCTGCTCTGGGGCTGCGGCATCGGAACGGCCTGCATGCTGCTCTACGGGATCGCAGCGGGGTATCTCGGCGCGCAGACGGGGCAGATGCAGCCATTCCTGACCCGCACTGTGTTCGGCAAATTCGGTTCCGTTCTGGTGTCCATCTTTCTCATCGTGATGGGCAGCGGATGGTATTCGTTCCAGGCTGTCTATGCCGGGCAACTGATGCAAGGGCTGTTTCCCACCATCACGGTCTCGACCATCGTGATTTCGATTTTCTTCACCGTGGTCATGGGCACCAACAACATCATCGGCTTCAAGGGCATCGGCATCTTCGGCAAGTTCGTCGCACCGTTCGTGTTCTTCATCGCCGTCTACTCCCTCTACGAGGTGCTTTCGACCACGCCGTCCTCGGTGCTCTGGGCGACGCCAAAAATCGCCAATACCACGACGGTTCTAGCGACCGCGTCGCTGATCGTGGGCGCCGGCGTGTATGGCAACGAACCCGATGTCTGGCGGTTCTCGCACAAGGATTTCAAAAGCGTCGCACTGCCGATGGGGTTCGCCTACGTCCTGGGGCTGTTTCTGTTCCCGATTGCCGGCTGGGTGATGGCCCTGACCTCGACAGGCTCCAACCCAGCGCAGCAATCGGCAGTGATCGTGCACTACCTGTTCGGCTCGGTGCCGGTCGCGGCCGTCATCATCCTGTTCTCGCAATTCGCTCTGAATGACATGAACCTTTACGAATCCATCAACGCGATGACGAATATCTTCAATATGAAGCGCTATTTTTCTATCGCAGTGCTGCTTATCGGCGGCTGCATCCTTTCCGTATGGATGGCGACCGCGGCGAGCCAGACGGTGTTTTTCATTGTCGCCGGGATCGGCGCCTCCACCGTACCAACCGCAACCACATTAATGGTGGTGGATGTTCTACTGCTGCCCAAAATCTTCGGCATCAGCCGTCCGTTATCCGCGGTCCTGAACTGGCGGGATCTGGATTCCACAAACTGGCTAGGAATCGCCGCGATGCTGTTCGGCGTCTTGGTCTCCATTGTGCTCTCGATCCCCGGCAACGTGATACCGAATTTCGGGCTCAGCATCGGCCTGGCGCCGCTGGAAGGCTGGGCGGCCGCCGTGGTGCTGTATCTGGCGATGATCGCAATGGTGCGCAGCAAAGCGGAACTGCGCTGGACCATTGGTCTGCGCAGCGTAGCCGCCGAATAGGCTGGGGCCGAGGCTAGGCAGCTTGCCGCCTGGCCCCGCGCGAAGGCTCACCTTTGCCATCCCGTTTCATAAAGTCCAGGGTTCCAAAGACGAACCCTGGGCATGGTCCGGGCGCTGCGCCCCTGACCTGACTTGCAAGTTTGGAGACCCTCATGAGCAAAAAAATTCAGCAGGCCCGATGGATCGTCCAGGGTGTGCGCGATCGTCACACGCTGGAAATGGTCGAGGACGGCGCGATCTTGCATGAGGATGGGCTGATCCTCGAGGTCGGTCCGGCGGCTGAAATTCTGGCCCGGCACGCGGATGCGCAAGTCAGCGGCTCGGACGATCAAATCGTCCTGCCGGGCTTCGTCAACGCGCATCACCATGTTGGCCTGACGCCGCTGCAACTGGGCTCGCCGGATCATGCGCTTGAGCTTTGGTTCGCCAGCCGGCTTTCGGCGCGGCCCTTGGACCGATATCTCGACACTTTGTATTCCGCCTTCGAGATGATCGCGAGCGGGGTCACGACCGTGCAGCATATTCACGGCTGGTCACCTGGGCCGATCGAGACGATTTTTGGCGAGGCCCAGAAAATTCTTAAGGCGTATCGGGATATCGGCATGCGGGCTTCGTATTCCTATGCGGTGCGAGTGCAGAACCGGTTCGTCTATGAAAGTGACGCGACACTGCTGGAGAAACTGCCGGCGCATCTGGCGGCGCGGATGGAGCCAATTCTGCGCGCGCAGCAATTCCCTTTTGCGGATAACCTCACTCTGTTCGACATGCTCGTCGCTGAGAATACCGGCCAGAGCCTCACAAAAATCCAATTGGCGCCGGCCAACTTGCATTGGTGCACGGATGAAGCGCTGGCCGATCTAGAAGATCGATCGGTCCGCCATAATGTGCCGATGCACATGCATTTGCTGGAGACGGCGTACCAGAAGGAATATGCACGGCGGCGCACCGGCACCACCGCTGTGAAACATCTCGCGAAACTGGGGCTGCTGAGTCCGCGGCTGACCCTTGGACATGCAGTTTGGCTCTCCGAGGAAGATATCGAATTGGCGGCCGCGCATGGCGTCTGCATCTGTCACAATTGCAGCTCCAATTTCCGGTTGCGCAGCGGTGTCGCACCACTTAACGACTTTGTGGCGCGCAACATGAAGGTGGCGGTGGGTATCGATGAAGCCGGGCTCAATGATGACCGTGACATGCTTCAGGAGATGCGGCTGATCCTGAATGTGCACCGGACGCCGGGGATGGATGACCGGCCGCCAACCTGCGGCCAAGTGCTGCAGATGGCGACCGAGCATGGCGCCGCGACAACGCCGTTCGGCACCAGTATCGGCCGGCTGGAGGTGGGTCGGTACGCGGATTTCGTCGTGCTGAACCATAAGAGAGCCTTGTTCCCTTATCAGGACCCGCAGATCGGAATCGTCGACGCCATTATGCAGCGGGCGAAGCCGCAGGCCGTGGACGCGACCGTGATCGCCGGTTTGACTGTCTATGAAAATGGCCAATTCAAGCTGATTGATCGCGATGCTATCCTGCGGGAGATTGCCGAGATATTCGCTCGTCCGCGCAATGCGCGTGAGGCGGAGATGGTGGGATTTGCCAAAGAGATGCAGCGTTTTGTGCGAGACTATTATGACGGGTACTTCGACCCGGCGCCCTATCAGCCATTTTATAAGACCTCCTCCAAGGTTTAGATGCCGCGGCGGCCGGTTCTGTTCACAAAAAACCAGACCTTGCCTGATCGATCATGACGCGCCCAAAGCCGATCATGTATCGCCGCCATCTTTGACCCGAGGTTGATACGCGCGGCCTGATCACGCGACGCGGTTCAAAATCCAGCCAGTCTGATCCCTTGCTTCTCAAAGCCAACAGGGTCAGCAGCCTTATGCGTTTGCGCCATCCAACGCTTGGGTCCCGCGCCCTGCTTATGCAGCGCCGGCAGCAGGCTACGCGGGACCGGTATAAGCGAGGTAGCGACGCTGTTTCGAAATATGGTCCGCCAGGAATTTGGCATCGTGCCAAACGCCCCAGATGAAGGAGGAGCCGCGCCGGGATTGCCAGGGCAGGCCCAGGAAATAAAGGCCCGGCTCGGCGGCGACGCCACGCTGATGCTTCGGCGCGCCTGTCTCGCTAAACGTATCGAGTTTCAGCCAGCTATAATCCGCGGCAAAGCCCGTCGCCCAGATGACCGACGTGATGCCGGCCGCATGCATATTCAGCTGGAGAACCGGATGGGTGACGCATGCCGGATCAGGCGGAATCTCGCGCGCCTCTGGGTCTTCCGGTAGGTGCAAGCCGTTGCGTGCGATATAGGCATCCGCCTCGTCCAGCACGGACAGATAATTCTTGTCACCATTCGCCAGGTTATTCGCAAGATCGTTGGAAAAATTCAGCACACCGTCGGAGAAGGATTCCGTTCTGCCGAGCAGCGTCAGGCCCTGTTCGGCCAGGCGCCGGAAATCAATCGTGTGGCCGCCATGCGCGCCGCTGACGGCGATCGTGACATGAGCGGTGGTCGGCGGCGCTTCGGCGTCCCATTTATTCAGAATGCCGAGCCACCAGACAAAATCCCGGCCGCGATAGCGCCGCGGGGGACGGTCATGCGGGCCGACCGAGAGATAGACGCGCCTTCCCGCCCGCAGAAGTTCTTCTGCGATCTGCACGCCGGAGGAACCGCTGCCGACAACCAGCACCGCGCCCAAGGGCAATTGGCCGGGATTGCGGTAGGACTCCGAATGAATCTGCGTGACGCCGGCACTTTCCGGAACCAGGTTGGGGATGACCGGGCATTGGAAGGCGCCGGTGGCAACCACGACATACTCGGCCTCGATCGGGCCTTCGGAGGTCTCGGCCACGAACCCGGGCCGGCCCACAACGTTGCGCCGGACTTCTGTCACCGCTACGCCGCAGCGTATTGGGGCGTCAATCATTTTTGCATAGGCCTCGAAATAATTGGCAACGTTCTCCTTGGGCACGAACGCGTCCGCGCCGAAGGAGAAAAACGCCATGCCAGGGAACCTGTCATGCCAGGCCGGGCCATTGGCGACCAGCGAATCCCAGCGGCTGGTGCGCCAGCGCTCGGCGATGCGGCTGCGTTCCAGGACCAGGTGGGGAATCCCGTTTTTGCCGAGGTGTTCGCTCATCGCCACACCGGCCTGCCCAGCTCCGATCACGAGTGCCGCTATTTTTTCAACCACGTCTGACCTCTCCACGGCTTTCCCATTGGGAGCAAAGGTTACACAAGGGCGGTCTTAAAGGGCAGCAGCAATTTTCAATTCATTGCGTAGAGAATGCCTAAGCAAAATATGGTTTGAAATGATAAAATGGAGGCAGCAACTGACATGCTTGCTTAGATTTTAGAGAAGCAATAGTTTCATAGGATCGAATTTATGAAATTCATGAACGTCGGCTACAAGCGGAACATACAACACATTCGCGGAGCAGAAAAATGATCCACAAGCGCATTCGCCCCTTCAACACGAAGGACACATACCCCGAGCAGAGGCTGGATAATGACCTCTGCCAGGCAGTGGTGACGGGCAAGACGATTTTTCTTCGCGGCCAGGTGCCGCAGGATCTCGACACGCGGGAGAATGTCGCCGTCGGCGATCCGCAAGGCCAGGCTGAGAAGGTGATGCAGAATATCGACCTGCTGCTGCGCGAGTCGGGCGCCACCCTCGAGCATATCTGCAAGGTCACCGTCTACCTCACGGATATCCGCCATCGTGAGGCCATATATCGCGTCGCCGGCCGCTGGCTGAAGGGTGTGTATCCGGTTTTCACCGGCCTCGTCGTCGTGGCGCTGGCGCGCCCGGAATGGCTGGTGGAAATCGATGTTATTGCGGAGTTTCCGTGACCGGCCGGCAGCGATTACACGTCCCCCGGTACGCCATAGGAAGGCGCTAAGGACGGATTGAGGGCGCGGGTGACATAGTCGTGCATCTGCGGCTGCCAGACCGCCCATAATGCGGCGAGTTCGGCCAGCGGTTCGCCGGACCAGTCGACGCGCAGATCGGCGATTGGCCAGGCCTCCTTGTCCACGACCAGCAGCCCCGCAGATTTGACCGGCCCGGCCTCGCCACCGGCCGCGAGGCCAGCCTGCATGGCCTTGATAACGCGCGCCCCAAGGTCTTGCTCGGGGTCGCTTGCTTCAAACGCGGCGATGACGGCTTGCGGCACACCGTCATTGGCCAGCAAATTGCCAGCGGAAACGCAATCTGGCCCCTGCGCCGCGTTGTACACGCCCAAGGTATGGGCACCGGAATGAACCGCGGTATTGCCTTTCGCATCGATGATCGTCAGTTGACGGTATTGTGGAAAGCTGGCCGCTTCCAGCACCGCCTGTAAAGCCCGCTCCCCGTCCAGCCCTTGCGCGAGTTTGTCCAGGGCGAGCGGTCCCAGCCGTGGGTCCGTTACATTCTGGGTCGTCGCGGCGCCAATGCCCGCCCGCGCGAAAGCGCAGCGCGCCGCCACGCAAGGCGAGGATGAGGTTACGGCGGCGGCGAACTGGCCGGTGCGCCGGCAGCGGGCGACGAGTGAAAAAGTCATGTTCTTGCTCCTTCCAGCGGTGGGATAGTTGCCGTTGCGGCTGGTTTTGTAAAATATAATTTTTTGACAGCCTGATTTTGAAAAAGCTAGACAAACCCATGCGCTTCACCCTGCGGCAGATCAGCTATTTCGTCGCCACCGCCGAAACCGGCAGCATCACGCTTGCCTCCGAGCGCGTGAATATCTCGCAACCCTCCATTTCGTCCGCGATCGCGGCGCTTGAGGATGGATTTGGCATCCAGCTCTTTATCCGGCACCATGCCCAGGGGCTGTCGCTTACCGCGGAAGGGCAGCGCTTCTTGCGCGAGGCGAAAGCTTTGCTGATGCAGGCGGAGGAATTGCAGAATGCCGCCTCCGTCATCTCCGCCCGCGTGGCGGGGCCGCTGGATATTGGCTGCCTCTCGACCTTGTTCCCGCTGGCGATTCCGGAATTGCTCTCCGTATTCAAGAAGCGACATAAGGAGGCGAGAGCGAACGCCATTGCCGGCAACCAGGCGGAATTGTTCGAGCTACTGCGTGCCGGGCGGATCGCGCTGCTGTTGACATACGACCTCAATCTCCCGCCGGATTTTGACTTTTCTCCGCTGGCCCCTTTGCCGCCTTACGCGTTTGTCGGGGCGGGGCATAAGTTTGCGCGGCGGCGTTCCGTCGCGCTGCGGGAGTTGGCAGACGATAATTTTTTGCTCCTCGATTTGCCGATCAGCCGGGATTATTTTCTCGCCCTGTTCCGGCAGGCCGGCGTGAACCCGAATATCGCGGGACAGTATGCGTATATAGATGTGATCCGCAGCCTCGTGGCGCGCGGGGAAGGCTACGGGTTGGCCAATGCCCAGCCGAAAAATCTCTCCACGCTCGATGGGCGCAAGCTCGTCTATCTCAGCTTGGACGACAAGCTGACCCCGCTTCATTACGGGATCGCCACGCTGAAAGGGCTGCGCCGCATGCCAACGGCCGAAGCCTTTTTCGCCCTCTGCCAGGACCTGCTGTTGGACAAGCCCCTGCCCGGCTCGCGCTGACGCCGCTCAGCAGAGCGTCTCGATCATACGGTCCAGAAATGCGTCGCAGGCGCCAAGCTCGCCGGTGGTCACGTATTCGTCCGGCTTGTGCGCGCGGTCCATGCTGCCCGGGCCGAAGACAATTGTCGGCAGTCCCAGCATTTCCTCGAACAAACCGCCCTCCGTTCCGAAGCCGGCCTTGCCGGTTTGCGTGCCGGCCGCCCGCAACGCGGTTTCCGCGAGCGGCGAATCGGCCGGCCCGTTCAAGCCGGGATAGGTGTTCGTGACCTCGATGCGAATGTCGCCCTTGCCGGCCGCCGTGACAATCCGGGCTGCGGCGGCGCGCAGACGCTCCACCAGCGCTGCCGGATCGTCCGCCGCCAGGGAACGTATTTCGAAATCCATGCGGCAATATTCAGGCACGATGTTCAACGCCGTGCCGCCGGCAATGGTGCCGATATGCACGCTGGTATGGGGCATGGGATAGGCTATATCCCGCGCGCCATTGGCGGCAAGCCAGGATTGCAGCGCCTCGGCCTCCCGCACCATCGCGGCGGCGAGGTGGATGGCGTTGCACCCGAGGCTGGATTGGCAGAATGGGCGGGGATGCCCCGGCAGCATATACAGCCGGCGAGCTTGCCCTTATGCCCGGTTACCACACGCATCTCCGTCGGCTCGCCGATGATACAGCCCTGCGCCTGAAAGTTCTCAGCCCGCAGCTGGAGCAGAAGATTCCGCACGCCGATGCAGCCGATTTCCTCGTCATACGAAAACGCCAGATGCAACGGGCGGCGCAGACGCTTGCTCTCCATGCGCTCCGCGGCGGTGAGCATGGCGGCAAGAAACCCCTTCATGTCGCTTGCACCGCGTGCGTAAAGCCGGTCGTCTTTTTGCGTCAGCGTAAACGGGGCGGTTTGCCAATCCTGCCCTTGCACAGGAACGACATCGCTATGGCCGGAGAGGACAAGGCCAGCGCCCGTATCTGGCCCGAAGCTCGCGAGCAGGTTGAATTTCCCGGGCTGAGCCCCGGCCATTGTATGAATGCGGCCGCCCGCCGCGGTAATGCGGCTGACGGCGTAGCGGATAAGCGTTTCGTTGCTGTCGGCGCTGATCGTCGGAAAGGCCGCAAGCCGGGCCAAGGTTTCTGGCGTCGTGAACATCTCGGGCAGGTTAGTGCAGGACCAGGCCGGCAGGAAGCCGTGGCACGCTGCCTCAGCAAAAAATAGCTTTGGGATCGCATTTATTTTGTTGACCTGAAGCGATACTCCGCTATCCATCCTTTTAACCGGAGAAATATCTCGCGAGCCTCGGCACGCGGCGTTTTTACATTCGGATCTTTCAGGGTTTTGCCTCCCATACGGATGTTTGGTCTGTCACAACTGGCAGTTGTCTCTGCCTGGGAGAATTACTCATGGATTCGCCGTCCCTCATCGCCATCGAGCACAACACTATCCAACCGATCGGAAAGAACCAGCGGCACGGGACGTTCTCCTACCTCTTCACCATCTGGTTCGGCTGCAACATGAGCACGCTGACGGTGGTCACCGGCGCGCTCGCTACCACCCTTTTCGGCCTCGGTTTTGTCTCAGCCTGCCTTGCCATCATCCTCGGCACGCTGGTCGGCACGGTTTTCATGGCCCTGCACGCGGCGCAGGGCCCGCAACTCGGCGTCCCACAGATGGTGCAGTCCCGCGGCCAGTTCGGCTCGATGGGGGCGCTCTTCGTCGTCGTCGCCGTCATCCTGATGTATGTCGGCTTCTGCGCCTCCAACATGGTGCTCGGCGGCCAATCGATGAACGCGGTCTATCACGGCCTCAGCATCAACTGGGGCGTCATCCTCACCGCCGTAGTCAGCCTCATCGCCGCCTTCTTCGGCTATGATTTGATCCACGAATTCAGCAAATATGTCTCGATCGTCACCGGCATCGCACTTGTCGTCGTGTTCATCATGCTGGTCGGCTTCGTCGGCCTGCCGAAGACTTTTTTCTCCGCTGGCGCCTTCACCTGGCCTAACTTTATCGGCGCGTTTTCCCTGGCCGCGCTATGGACTCTCTCTTACGCGCCCTATGTTTCGGATTATACGCGCTACATGCCGGAAAACACCGGCGTCGTCCCCTCCTTCTGGGCGACCTATTCAGGCACCGCGCTCGGCTCTATCGTCCCGGAAATCCTGGGCGCGATGATCGGCATCATCGTCGGCAGCAACGGCAATGTCGTGGCAGGCTTCATCACCGCCTCCGGCGTCATGGCCATCCCGGTCATCATCACCTTCACGCTCGGCCTCGCCTGCGGCACCGCCATCAACATCTATTGCGGCGTGCTCGCCTTCCTCACGCTCATCCAGACTTTTGTGAAAGGCTGGATGCCCGGCCGAACCGCGCGCATCATCACCAGCGTCGGCATATTCGCCGTGGCGCTGGCCGCCAGCATCATCGGCCAGGCGAATTTTCTGACCGAGTACATGAACTTCCTCTACATCCTGCTCTACGTCCTGGTGCCCTGGACCGCGATCAACCTTGTCGACTACTACCTCATCCATCACGGCTCCTACGATGTCGCGTCGTTCGTGGAAGCCGATGGCGGCGTCTACGGCCGGTTCCAGTGGCCTGCGGTCATCTGCTACGTCATCGGCTTCATCATCGAGGTGCCGTTCATGTCGCAGACGCTCTATACCGGGCCGATCGCACAAAAACTCGGTGGCGCGGACATCTCCTGGATCGTGTGCCTCGCCGTCATCAGCCCGGTCTATTATTTCGTTTCCAAAGGCCGCGCCAAGGGATTTGCGGCGGCGGCAGCAGAGTAGCGCCAAAGACCTAGCCACTGTACGATCAACCGTCATTCCCGCGAAAGCAGGGACTCTCCTTGGGCGAGGTAAGGACAAAGATTTCCGCTTTGGCGGGAACGACGGGAAATCGCGGATGAGGCAAAGTCTATGCACGCTGGTACAACAATGAGGCAAAACTTCTCCGTCCGCAGCGCGCATCGATATCGCCTCGCCATCCACCAGACCGAAATCATTGCGAGGCGAGCATGACGACGCATCATCTGGCGGCGACACCCGAAACCGTGCGCTTCGGCATGTTCGACGCCGCCTTTCCCCCCGTCCTCACCATCCAATCCGGCGATACCGTGGTGATTGAAACCGTCTCCGGCAGCGCAGCGGAAATGCCGGACTCCGGTTTTGCCATTCCACCAGCGCTCAGGGCGATCCACGACGCTGAATTGCCGCGGCTCGGGCCGCATATCGTCACCGGCCCCATCGCCATCGCCGGCGCACAGCCGGGGGACATGCTGGAAGTGCGAATTGACGCCATTGCCCCGGCGGCCGATTGGGGCTGGTGCGGCGTCTTTCCGCTGCTCGGCACGTTGCCTGAAGAGTTTCCGTACCGCGACATCTCCTACATCCCGGTGGACCGTGAAGCCGGGACCGCGCATCTGCCCTGGGGGCCAACCCTCAAACTCTCGCCCTTCTTCGGCGTCATGGGGGTCGCGCCCGCCCCGCTCTACGGCACGCTCTCCAGCAAAGAGCCGCGCAGCCATGGCGGCAATCTGGACAACAAGGAACTGGTGGCCGGCAGCACGCTGTTTCTGCCTGTCTTCGTCTCCGGCGCGAATTTTTCCACAGGTGACGGCCACGGCATGCAAGGCGACGGTGAGGTTTGCGTCAACGCTCTGGAAATCTGCCTCACCGGCACCTTCACCTTCATGCTCCACCCCGCCACCGACCCCGGCGCCAAGACCTTCGCCTATCCGCGCGCTGAAACACCCACCCACTACATCAGCATGGGGATGCACGAAGACCTCGACGAAGCCACCCGCATCGCGCTGCGCGAAATGATCGCCTTCATCTGCGCCCGCACCGATCTGACAGCCGTCGAAGCCTACAAAACCTGCTCGCTCGCCGTTGATTTCCGTGTCACCCAGACGGTGAATGGCGAGAAAGGCGTGCACGGCATGTTGCGCAAGGGCCTGCTGTTCTAAGCCCATGGATCAGATCACCTTCCACGATCTCACCGCCGCGGCGGCAATCCCACCTGCCCTGCTGGCCCGCACCGAAGCCGACATGACAGGCTATCTCGCCGCGGTTGCGCCGATCATCGAGGCTGTCCGCATCGAAGGCGACGCCGCGCTGCACCGGTTCGCCCGCGAATTCGATAAAGTAACGGCACCGGAAATGTCGATACGCGCCACCGAAGCGGAATTCGACAACGCCTTCAAGACTTTCGACCCCGAAATGCTCGCGACCCTGGAATTCGCCATCGGCAATATCCGCCGCTTCCACGAGGCCCAAAAACCCGAGGAAATGTGGATGAAGGAGATGCAGCCAGGTGTCTGGGCAGGTGATCGGACGGTGCCGATCGACTCGGTTGCCTGCTATGTGCCGCGTGGCAAAGGCGCCTTTCCCAGCGTCGTCAACATGACAGCGATCCCCGCCAGGGTCGCCGGCGTGCGGCGGCCCATCATCATCACGCCCCCCGGCCCGGACGGGTTGGTGGATGCTGGCACGCTGGTCGCCGCCCGCCTCGCCGGCATCACGGAGATTTATAAATGCGGCGGCGCGCAGGCTGTCGCCGCCGTGGCGTTCGGTACGCAGACGGTACCGAAATGTTTGAAAATCGTCGGTCCAGGCAGCCCGTTCGTCGTCGCCGCGAAACGCCGGCTCGCCCAATTTATCGACCCTGGCATCCCGGCCGGCCCCAGCGAATCTATTATTCTCGCCGATGCCGGCGCGGATGGCGCGCTCGCCGCGCTCGACCTTATCATCGAGTCTGAACATGGGCCGGATTCCGCCGCGTATCTGGTCACCGACAGCCGCGCCGTCGCCGAGGCCGCCCGCGCCGCACTCCCGCTGCACTGGGCCGACATGGACCCGCAACGCGCCGCCTTCTCGCGCGCCGTCCTCTGCGGCCGGCATGGCGGCATTATTCTCACCAACTCCTTCGACGCCGCGATCGACTTCACCAATGAATTCGCCCCTGAACATCTGGAGATCCTAACCGAGGAGCCCCTCGCGACTTTGGGTCGTATCACCAATGCGGGCGAAATTTTGCTGGGCACACACACCCCCATAACGCTGGGTAATTATCTGCTCGGCCCCAACGCGGTGCTGCCGACCAACCGCGCCGCGCGCACCGCCTCGCCATTATCCGTCTTCGATTTTATGAAGCGCATTTCGGTCGCGCATGTGACGCAAGCCGCCTATCCGGCGCTTGCCGCGCATGCGCAACGCTTCGCGACCTATGAAGGGTTCAGCGGTCACGCCCGCGCCGTTTCCGCCGTCCGGACACGCTTGCTTGGGCGCTGATCCGCTGTTCTCACTGGCCGGCAAGACCGCGCTTATCACCGGTGCCGCGAAGGGAATCGGCTTTGCGATTGCCACAGCGCTCGGCGCCGCCGGCGCCAGTCTGATCATCACCGGCCGCGCCCCGGAGGCGCTTGCGGCGGCCAATGCCGGCCTCGGGCAGGCCGGCATTACATGCTCCGCCCTGCCCCTGGACGTCGCCGACCCAGTCTCCATTACCGCTTGCTTCGACCAGGTTGCGAAAAACCCCGGCACGCTCGACATCCTGGTCAACAATGCCGGGACGGAAGAAATTCGCGCCGCCGCTTTGGCTGACGACGAATTATGGGAGCGCATCATCGGCACCAATTTGAAGGGTGCTTTCTTCTGCGCCCAGCGGGCCGCGGCGCTGATGCCGGCCGGCGGCGCCATTCTCAATATTTGCTCGCTCGCCTCCGAAGTCGGCATTCCCGGCGCCGCACCCTATGGTGCCTCAAAATCAGGCCTTGCCGGCCTCACCCGCGCGCTCGCCGCCGAATGGGCGCCGCAAAACATTCGGGTCAACGGCATTGGCCCCGGCTATTTCCGAACCGACATGACAGAGGTTTTCTACGCCGATCCGGCGTGGCAGGAGGCGATGCTCGGCAAAATCCCGATGCGCCGGTTTGGCGCGCTCGAAGATCTCGCCGGCGCCGCCATTTTCCTCTGTGGTCCGGCGGCTGCCTATATCACCGGCCAGATTCTCTACGTCGACGGCGGCTATCTCGCCTCGATCTGACATGAGCAGCACTGCAAAAATCCGCGCCCTCACCGCCGCCGGCAAGACCGGTCACGCGGAGCAGGAACTTGGCGCGCTCATCACCAGGCTGTTCGGCCTGCCCGCAGAGCACTTGGCCATCAACGCCGACGCCTATAGCCTGAACTCGTTGAACGGGTTTTTTGAGTCGGGCGGTAAAAAATTCTTCTTCAAATTCCACCAGGAGGAAAACGAGGAAGCAATGTCGGGCGAATATTACCGCGCCGGCATCCTCGCCGCCGCCGGTCTGCCGGTCGACATGCCGCTGCACGTCTCCACCCAGCCTGGCGAACAGATTCTTGTCTATCGGCGCCGCGATGATCGGCGCTTCGCCGATATCCTAAGCAGGCTCGACATGGGTTCCGACCCGGCACTTCATGAAGCCGCGCTGGCCGCCGAACGCAGCCTCGCCGATCGTATTTTCGAAATCTACAGTCGCACCTTGCACCCGATCACGCCGGCGCAATCCGCCGCCGAGCCCATCCACCGGCTCTTTCACCATCGCCTCACTGATCCCGCCACCGGCAAATTCCCAGGCGGCCGCTATGCCAGTTTTTACATCGGCGAGAATTTCGCTTTCCCCGGCCTTGAACTTGACTGGGAGGAGCTAAAAAATCTTCGCTTCATCATAAACGGCGTTGAATATCGCGATACGCTCGAAAGCCTGTTCCTCGAGGCCGCCACCGCACTGCACCCCGCCGCCCTGGCCAACGCCGGCGGCGTCGTCGCGCATGGCGATGCCCATAACGCCAATGTCTGGTTTCAGCAGCGCGAAGGGGCAGAAGACTCGCTCGCCTTGTTCGACCCCGCCTTCGCCGGCGCCCACATGCCCACCCTGCTGGCGGAAGCCAAAGCCACATTCCACAACATTTTTGCGCATCCATTCTGGCTGTACGATCCGCCAGCCGCCACCGCGCATTTTTGCGCCGCTGCCAGCCGCCGCGGTGATCGCCTGCATGTCGAAACCGACTGGCGCTTGAGCCGCATCCGCGAAGACCTTCTCGCGATTAAGGCCATGCATATCTGGCGCCCTCTGCTCCGCCTGCTGCGCGCCCGCGCCCTGCTGCCGCCGGATTGGCGCCGCACCGTCAAACTCGCGCTCTTCCTCTGCCCTACCCTGGTAATGAACCTGCGCGGCGGCATGGGTGGGCACACGCCCGCCTCCTCCGCCATCGCCTTCGCAGCCGCCATCATGGCCGGCAGCGAGCCCTCCGGACCCGATATCTTCAGCGATTTCCTCGACCGCATCGATCCCGTGTAGGCGGCGCTCAATTCATGTAATTGCCGCCCTTCGCTGTGGAGGGTCTTCTCCTTGACAAAATTGCTCGGTCACGATCCTGTGGCGGATGAAAACAAAACCGATCGCTGCAAATACGCTGAACATCGTCAACCAAAACGTTGCGAGACTTTAGCCGCGCGGCAAGGCTTTGCGGTGGTGCTGACTCGTCGCGGCCCCGCGATGCATTAGGAGCAAAAAATGGTCGAGAGTGTCTTCATGGCGGAACTGTCCTGGCCGGAGTGGGAGGCAAAAATTGCCGCCGGCGCGATCGTTTTCATCCCCATCGGCGCCACTGAACAACACGGCCCGCATCTGCCGCTGAATGTGGATGTCATTCTGCCGACGGCAGTTTGCGAACGCGTCGGCCGCGCGGTCGGCGGCATGGTCGCACCGACGCTGCAATACGGCTACAAATCCATGCCGCGCTCCGGCGGCGGCCAGACGTTCCCTGGCACGACCAGCCTGGATGCGAACACGCTCAGCCTTGCGATTCGCGACATCATACGCGACATGGGGGTGCACGGCGCGCGCCGCTTCGTCATCGTCAACGGGCATTTCGAAAACGCCTGGGTGACGGTCGAAGGCCTGGACCTGGGCTTGCGCACCTTGCGGCAGGAAGGCATTTCCGATCTCACCGCCATGCGCCTGGAATATTGGGACTTCGTGCGTCGCGAGACGCTGGACCGAATTTTCCCGGACGGATTTCCCGGCACCGAACTCGAACATGCCAGCCTGATCGAAACCTCGCTGATGCTGCTGCTGCGCCCCGATCTGGTGATGCTGGACAAAATTCCGCAAGAGGGACGGGCGCGCTTTCCACCCTATGATATTTCCCCGGCGCCGCCTGGCTATTTGCGCGAAACCGGCGTGCTGGCGGATGCGCGCGGGGCGAGTGCGGAAATCGGCGCCTGGCTGATGGAAGATCATGTGACGCTAATCACTGAAGCGGTGAAAAAGGAATTTAGCCTTTGACTTTCGAACCTGTCGACGCCGCGGTAGTGCCGCGCTTCGCCGGTATCCCAAGCTTCATGCGCCTGCCGGTGCTGACGGACCCTGCCCTCGTCGATGTCGCCCTCGTCGGCGTGCC
>Ga0116231_10001061_pt1 | contig 54388 bp, 32 predicted proteins | sample S1TSphgellanicum_2_FD_89695 | JGI IMG/M metagenome (GOLD analysis project Ga0116231, IMG submission 89695) | Host-associated microbial communities from peat moss isolated from Minnesota, USA - S1T2_Fd - Sphagnum magellanicum MG | ecosystem: Host-associated > Plants > Peat moss > Unclassified...
AAAAAAAAAAAAAAAAAAAAAAAAAAAAAAAACCCTAGGTTGAAAAAAGTATAATTTTTTTCTTTTCCAAAAATAAATTTGTTTAAAAAACATGCCAACTTTTTGACACCCAACAATTACACAAAAAATGGAAGAACAAGCAATTAAGCTTACAATTAAATCCTATTTAAATTCGGGTAATAAAAAATGACAAAACATTACTAGGACCCTTAAACATGTCAACATATTGTGTGAAAGGTTACGGTAAACCAAGACTTATGTTATTACTATTTTCATCTTGTTGTGTAATCTTTCTTATGGTGCATATGTTTAATTTAATATATGTTAGATTCTTGAGACTAAATTATAATCATGAGGGTCATTATGAAACATCAAGGTTGCGGCCTTAATGCACATTGAAACAAGTCTTAATCACATCACCTTTAGTTCCTCCATAGGTAGTTTTGGGAGTTTCAATATGTTTCAACTTTGAAATTTGATTTGTAAAGGACCTTTTCATTGCAAAATCCAAACCCATTTTCCAAAGAAGAAATATATGAAGAAAATATAAAGTCAAACTTTTGAAATGATCCAATTATTTTTTTCATTGACCATTGTAAAAAATGAACATGACAATTAAACAAAAATTTATTCCTAATTTTTGATACATGTTAATAAGATATTCCTTTAAATTGGCATTTTTAATATTTAATTATGTTTGACAATGGAGATCCAATCATTGAAGCAAATATGCTTCAAGATCATCATCTAAATGTGTCATATGATATAAGAAAGGATATAAAGGAAATGCTTATTTGACTTCCAAGCACTTCACAAAACATAGGTTTGAAATTTTGTTCACATATGTGATGTGCTTTAGAATTTATCTTCATTTTAATTTTGTCATGGATTTTGGACCAATAGAGAGAACATATTAGTTGACATTTAGGTTGGTTATTGTATATATTAATAGTTCAATTCATGCTCAATTAAAGTTCCAATAGTTGGAAATTGTGGATCTATAATATAATGTCATTATCAAACTTTTGATCATGGAGGTGAAATATAATGTATTTCATTGATCACTTTTACATAATCATTTTTTAATACCTATAGGGCCAACACATGTAAAGAATTATGGATTATAAATTTCATATTTGAATGAATTGTGACACTTATTTAGTAATGATATGTAAATAATTGACATATATGAATGTCATCACCAACCTATCACAACATGAATATTTAAAAACTTTTAGTCATGTTATTGACCATAAATCATGATTAAGAATTGGGGGATCTAGTAGTTCAATTGATTGATAAATCAATGTGACCATGTAAATATTAAAAAATGACCATATATAGTTGGCCACATAAAAGATATAATGTTATAATGTTTTAATAATGGATCTAAGGATTTGACATAATGCTATAAATTTTTTTCCCTATGTAAAAATTTACCATGTACATACTACATCATCCTTCATTGTTGTGTGAAGCATGCTAAAAAACCTTGATAATATTTATGACTATAAGACATGATTTTAACAATTGATGGATAGTTCAATTTGTTGACTGGTTGCATGTCATGTCATAGAAAAATGATTGTATCATGAAAAAAAATCACCTAGGTGTAGTTTAATTTGAGTTATGTGGGGGCTAGAACCCAAAACAAACTAATTTTGTATTCTAAATACATATGTTAAAACTTACAACAAACATTTTTCTCTATCAAGTTCCTATGCTATCCATTGGGAATTATATTTAGGTCTATATAAGCCTCAACCCTAAATGTTGGTTTTAGAGTTTTTATTGTATACTAGTTATAATTGTGAAGCACATTCGAGTGGGCATTCAAGAACACCTTGATGCTAAAATCCAATAAACCCAACACAAACTAAAACATACCCATTGTTTATGCAAGTTGCAAATTTACCCATATTGGGATGTTGTGTTCAATTGCATAATGTGCATGAAAGTCCTTCTCTAGCATGTATTGTTTACAAAGAACTAAAAGTTCTTTCTTGTCAATGCACCAAAGATCAATAAATTATATGTCTAAGGCTCCAAAAAAAATCAAATAGTTACATCCTATTAGATTGTTAAAATATGTTGATTTGCATTTGTCTAGTGTATCAAGTTTATTATGTTAGCTCTATGTTAGTAAACCAACGTTTGTGGCAAATCAATATTTTCTTTTGTTTTTTGTTGAACTATTTCATAATTTAAAAAAAAATCTTTCACAACTTTCTTGAAAAGGAAACTCCTCAACAACCCTTCAACATATGTTTAAATGATGAAAATGGAAGCTAATAGTCTCTTGAAAGCTCATCAATCATGAAACCTTAAGTACACAACTTCAACCCCAAAACCAAAACCCAACACAAAAAGCTCTTCTTACTATAACCATATTTGTCTATCTTGTTAAACATCAAAGCTATAATATCTTATATCCCAATGATTGTCATAAAATTGTAGCAAAAAGCAAATAACATGATTAGAAGATTGTACCAAGTGTATGTAAACTAATTTTTTTTTCTTTCTTTCCACCTTGGTATTTAGAAAAAAACATTGAGAGATATGATTGCATTAGTTTTGGTTTTCATGCAATTTATAACACACAAATGTAAAACTTTGTTTTGAAATTGGAAAAACAAATGTCTTGCAAGATAGTTCCAAAATGCAAGAGGAAGCAAAGGTTTTTAATGTTTTAAGATATGAAGAAGTGTAAGAAAGACAAGTTGGTATAAGCAAAGGAATAGGTAGGTTTATAGGTAGGTTTGTAAGTAGGTTAAAGGTAGGTTTGTAGGCAAGTATTCACAACATAGACAAACAACAAAAAATGTATTATATAGATTATGTCTTATCCATGCTTGGTGAATATTATATGTAGATACCTATTTCCATTGGCATTCAATTGACATTGATGATCACCTCATGTTGAATCTAATTAATAAGGACATAATAAACAATGTGTGCTATGAACATTGTTTTCTTTTAGAAAAAAATGCATGATATTAGATGATTTCACCCATCGGAAATTACTCCATTTTTCTCCAAATGATGTGCAAAAAAATGTAAAGCAGAATTTATTGAAAAAATAAAAATGTATAGTTTACTTAAATGTAAATATATTGCTTAAAATTGAATTATGAACATATACCTATAATATTCTACCAGTGTGGCATGTACCATTGGCCCAAGTATGAGCTAGTTACTTAATTAATTTTTCCTTCCAAGACCATTTTTTGTACCATAATACCTTGGTAGCTTTAACATATGTTTGTTGAATAATTAATTAATTTTGATCATAATCTATACACATGTTATGTAATATAGTTGTATGGGTTTACATATAAGACACATGTCGCATATGAGTGTTATTAAATGGCTTATGAAAAAGAAACTAAACTCTAACATGCATTCACATGTAACACAATAGTGCCATCCAATCTAAGGTCTACAAAGAGAAAAATCTTGGAAATGCTCATGTGGAGATCTAACAAACATAAACCCAAAAGAAAGACATGTGCAATTTCAATCCATTATAAATTCATGAGTTTGGCACATTCACAAATATGAAATGTATGGGTCTAGGAATTTGAATTTAATTGTGGTACAAAATGCCTAATATTATGTAGATGGTAAAGGCTTTCAACATGTCAAAAAAAAAAACATCATTTCACCTTGGATGTGTAATAGGTTAAAATTCAAAACTAGAAACAAGAATGTAACAACACAATTTAATCAAGCAAGAAATAGGACCTTTACATTAGATATGAGACCTAAAAATAAACAATGTAAATGAATCATATACTTCCATCAAGTGTACATACCATAGTACCTTTTTAGCTTTGGCACTAATTATATTATTTTTAGTTTTGCCAAAAAAATAAAAAATAAAAAAATCTTTATGTTGAAAATTTTGAATATTTAGTAAAGGCAACCAAATTTCACTTCAATGCCCTCCTCACTAATCTCACACTATATTTGATTAGTCTAACATGAAGTATAACAAATAATTTGTGAGAACATTTATGATTTTATTGTACTTAATCATTTTATGTCAAAATTTTCAAAATAAAAAATTGTGGTGCTGAAACATAAATTTCAAATTGTATTAATTATTTGATGTTATTGTGTTGAACTTAAAAAGGTTTTATAGTATGTCAAGCCTTGTGAGATGGTGTGATTTCATTCTTGTCCTTTTGCTTTCTTACACAACACATGATGCATGCAATAAAAAATCAACATAGAAATGAAATGCAAAAGAAACATGGGTTTTTTTTGCCATTATTTCTTTTTTTCTGGATGTTTTGCAATTAGTGAATGTTTATAAACATGTTCATATGTAAGATGTAAGGTTATATCCTAATATAGATCTAAAAGGAATTCAAAAAGTCATTTAGAAAATCTCAATTATGGTAACAAAATAGTATGATGAATCATAATCATGCCAAAACTTTTTTGTCTTATAAAGTGTTCAGAGCAATTTTTTAATGTATCTAAAAAACACAAAAATCCTTTGTAGAAATGAAAAAAGGTATTACAACTATTCCTTAAAATAGGGATTTTGACACCTACTTGTCCTTCTTCATCCTACACATCATGATCTATGTATCTTTAGGTTGATAATAACCATTGTTTCATGTGTGGGTAAAGCCAACATGTAGGGGACATTCCCAAAATGCAAGGATGGACATGGCTACCACCTTGTCATAGGCCGCTTATTTTAGAAATGCCTCCATGTTAGGGTACACTTTACATTTTTGTCTATTCTTTTTATCATCAACCCAAGGTGCATCACAAAAGGATTATGTAAGGATTACAACTTAAAAGCTAGAAAGTTCAAAAAACTTTTTGGTCAAGTTTTTTTGAAAGCAACAACAAAGAAAAAGGGGTAAAATTAATGGTGTGGAAGGATTGTCTTCATACAACCGATGCTCATTTGCTTTTGTATTATTCCTTTCAAGATCATTAGTTAAATATCATTTCCTTACATATTGTAATGTTTTTTCTTTACATTTGAAAGCACCTCCCCCACATGGAAGATGTGTTTGTCAATAAAAGAAACCTTTCACCATTTGCATTGATGCAAACCTTTTTTGATTCAGGTAAAAAACCTACGATGGGGGATGCCTACTCCCACAAGCTTCCCTTAATTTTTGGGCCTATGCCCTAGGGGTTACAACCCTCAAATGAAGGGAGGCTCTTGGGAGTGGGCCCTTCCACTATAAAGAAAACATGTGTAAACTTTTTGCTTTGGGACACCAAAAACAAATCCTTCGTTTTTGTAAAAAGAACCTTTGCTTGAGGACTTTAAACATGAAATTTTGTAGAAATCTAAAAACCTTTCATTTTAGAACCTAACCAAAAGGCCAAAATCTATATTGAATTTGAACCCATAGACTATATAATGAGACTTTAAAGCATCCCCATTAGTGCATTACAATGCAAGTTTCGGATGAAGAAAAATAAACATTATGTTGAAGTGGGACAATAATATGACTTTGGCATCACATTTTAATCTGATGGCATATTATATAAAAGGCACTGGACAATATAACACCTAATATTGATTGGCTAAACTAATTAATTGATTTTCAGATTGGCCAAGGTGGTTTGTTATTAAATCTCCCATTTTTTATAATTATAGTTTATGGGTAAGACATGTTGGAAACAATAAATCAACCATCCTACATGTGATATTTATTCTTTGGAAAACACAAATACCATGTATGGGTAAGGATTTTTTTGGGAGTACTTTGAAACATAACCAAAAGGCTTAAAATGTACATATGCTTTGAACCTATAGGCTACATAAGGAAACCTTATAAAACATAAATTGTAATTTGACATTCATTTTGAAGACTTGGAGTTTGGATTTTTTTGTTTTGAACATTTGATTTTTCTTGATAAATATATAAATGTTTTCAAAACTCCACACCTCAATATTCTCATATACATGTCATTCATTTAGAGGAAATTTTGAAGTGTGACTTAGGGCAAGAATTATTGGAAGATATATACTACATGTAACACCCCCAACATTTAATGGTGTGGAGTCATCATGGTGACCATTCAATTTTAGCACCTAATAAGAGTGCATAATGACCTCACAAGTGGGTATTTTGTTTTGTGAAACACCTTGCATAGGTCAAGGCCATATGGTGGCAAATTGTGTTTGGTAATTCTTCACCATACTAATGGCACTAAGGAAGTCTTTTGAAATTGCATCCTACTTTAATCATTATGCTAATCAATGGCCTACTACCAAGGCATTACCAACCATACATTTCAAATTGAAGCCTTGTTATTTATGAAAGGGAATTTATAAATCCTTTGAATTCATGGATGAATTTTTTTTCCTTCAAACCATTAGAACAATAAACTTATGAGTCTTTTAATTTAAAGACTATTTTTAAAAACTCTCTTGTGAAAAGAGAAAAAAATGAGTACATATATATATGTGTGTGTGAGAGAGAGGCTTAGAGCATTTTCATTTTGTAATCAACAAACGACATAACATTATACGTGTGAAAATCATCAATGTGTAATTGACCTTAACACATTTTGGTTCCCCCACTATTTGAGTTGGCATTACATCCAATTTGTTGTTTCTTTTGATTTTAGCTCCTTCCAAATTTCACAAAAAAAAATAAAATTCTTTGGACTTTTGTTCATGCACCTTCCTTTGGACCATTGGCATTTCTTTTAATGTATTTTGGTTGTATTGACAACATCCAAGATGGAGCACCTATGTGAATTGATGAAAACAAACTAAAATGCAACATGAATGAGAGTAAAAAGAGATGGAATTGGAAAGATATTATGACCATGATTTATTCAATAAAAAATGAACATTATTCTACAAAATATGAGGACCAATTTACAAATTCTCAACTATGAAACTTTTTCAAGTTTTTGTGATGTCAATTACCTTTACATCAATTGTGTCAATTGTCTATGGCAATTTTGAGTCTACATGTTATTTTGAGTGAATGTGTCATCTATGTGGATAGTTGCAAGGGTATTGGGTTGCAATGGAGCTCCTATGATGATGTTTAATGGAGCTATAATTGATGTTGCCATGAATTGCAATCTTGTTTTGAGCTTTGAGCTTTCAGTAACTCTTCTTGCCTTTGCAAGTATTTTTCCAAAACAACACATTTGTTGGTATTATGAACAATGTCATCATGTTGATTTACTCAAAAAAATTCCTCAAAAAAATCAATCCATCAATTTTAACAATCTCATTGGTCACCAAGGTTTTTTCTCCCTCAAACTCAAATTATAAACATATTTTAAGGCCCTTTATACTTATGTATATTCTCTATATTAATATTATAATCTTTGTCTATATAGGCAATATATAGGGTAAAGGGTTCATTCATGTTTGGGGTTAAAAAAGAAGGATTTTAAGATTTTTTTCCCACTAGTTTCTATAAATAATAATTACATAGGACAAATTTAAATGAGGAAAAATGAATAGTCCAAAATAAAATAATTTGTGTGGTGGTGGTGATTTTTCACAAGCATACATTATTGTGCATCGATTATTGTTAACAAGAAAAATAAAATTAAAAGAAAATTATACGAACAATTAAACATGTCATTTTGCATGATTATTTCATGCACTTTTTGACCTACACTTTGAACTATAAATTCTAAACCTAGTGAATATAAATAAATAGCCAAATAAATCCTTTCCTTTGTAGCTCTTTGGTTTAAGGGTGAAAGTACATTACGGTGATCCCCTTTGGGGTGTCACATTGTATTGTTTTTTAAGAATGTGCATGTTTGAATGTATCCCACCTCAAACTTTTGAAAACATTTCATAATATTTTTGCATATTATGTTAGAATATAACCTAGCCAAGAAATTAGAAAACTATTTCATTTCATTTTATAAAGTAGGAGATTGGAATATATTTGTGGAAAATGAATGTAATGTACCTATGTATTCAATATATATATATATATATAATTAAAAAAATTAAAATGATTTTTAGCCTTTGTGAAAGTTGAACATATATTGAACCATGTTATTTCACATAATAAGAATCATGTTTGGATACCATGTGATTAATTTGAAAATTTTCATCTCAAAAAATGAGTTTTTTCAGCAAAGATGCGATAAATGTATGGTAAATTGAATTTTTGACAAGAAATCACATCCACATAAAAGGTGACAAACATAATTAGATGAGTCATTTAAAAAATTTCATTAAAATTGATTATTTGAATGATTAATGAAACCCTAAAGTTACTGCAATCAAAATGAGATTATGGCCCTATTATACCAATGTATATTATAAAAATATTCATGAATCTTTCAATATAAATAATGAAAATTATTATTATTTAAAAAAAATACTACACAACATTAATTTTTTAAAAATAATTTATATAGGCCCAAAAACCAAAATTGATACCCAAAATTAAATGTACCATGCTTTTGGAGCAATTATATTGTATGTACTATAATACTAAACTCAAAAGTGCCCCAATGGGGGTCATAGTAATGTGCTTTCACCCATAGAATTTCAAGCCACTAAAATTTTGATATAATTTATTATTTCATCAAGTTCACGCAATGAACATGTATTTGCATAGAAGGAAACATGTTTTTGTTGTATAAAAAATTTGAAATTAGTTTCATGATTTTATTAATTCATTTTGATTCATATTTTGAATAATAGTGTAGTTAAAACACATAATGTAATTGGTTTAAGGGATTCAAAATAATATCAAAATTATTTTAATTTTCATGGTTAATATAACATGACATCCTTTTATTTATCGACATATGACAATATGTTACAAATAAATAGGGGAAACACCTAAAGTTGTCATTTGAAGTCTTTCAGTTAAACATTCCTTTTTGCAACCCCAATCATGAATACTCTTGATTCTTGCCCTGCATTTTCAATTCACACCCAACTCTTGATTCACCCCTAGACTCCCAACTAAAAAAAAAAAACTAATAAATTGTAATGAGATAAAAAAAAGGCATAAGACTTAAATCCTAGTGACATTTGTACTTACCCATATGAATTTGGATGTGAGTACGGGTATCAAGTCTTACAATATGGAAAATAGAACACAAGCTAGCTAAACAATCACAACTTGATTAAATTTAAAGGATGTTTGAAGTTTTTGAAATGCAAGTTGAACTAATGCTCCAAAAAAGTTTAATTGATAGAAAATGGGAAACCATTTGTGAATTGGTTTTAAAAGTATAATAAATTATCAACTTGTTTGTGCATGCAATAAATTGTTTTCTTAGCTATAGGAAAACATTTGTCCTTTGGATGTATGTAAAAACTTCTTTTATTAACGTGTGTTGTTTTCAAAATTTTTACTCCTTACATAAAATTTGAAATTATATACCAACTTGTGTAGATTTTGTAATGACATCATTTCCTAAGATGCAAACATCATCTTTAAACAATATATATTCTTAAACAATCTTGAAACACTTTTGAAGTGGTTGAGTGATAAAAGACTACATGTTCATGATACATATGAAAAATCAACTTTTCAAGCAATGGAGGCAAAAACATTCAAATGATATCCCACTCTACTGATATGGTGATATCATGAACACAATAAATGAAAAGAACATGGATTGAATAACAGGTCTTTGATAAACACATTGGGATTAATTGAGACATGTGAGTTGGCTTTGATAAAAATGTAAAACACATTAATCGCATTAGTGGGTGTCATGGTAAATGATCATTGGGATATCATGAACTATAAGTTCATTAATTATTTCCCTCACATAGTTGGCATGTAACCAAGTAGCCATGTTGGCATAAAAACCTTGGAGATTTTTTTTGTTATTGTTGTAGGTAGATTATATGCAAGATTGATAATCAAGTGAGGCATCCATGTAAGATTTCGTGTGAGTGGGATTTCACACATAACACTCAGTGTGAATGGGATCTCATGCCATAACACCCCACCAAACTTTAGTGATCAAAATGGTATTATTGCCTTTTTTTGGCCTTTTTTATTTGTAATATAACAAACACAATTGTGTTAGTTCACAATGTATACAATGTTGGTGGTCTTACTATGTGGAAACACAACAATGCGCTAAGAATCAACATCAATTACAAGGTGGATCTAGGTCAAACACATGTCTATTGCTCATCTACATAATTCATATATATTTGCCAAACTATGGCTTCTCAAGATAATCATGAGCTTTGATTTCTTTCATCAATGTAACAACTATCCCTGGTTCAATGACTATCAAATTAATGTTGTGACAATGAAAGATTTGATGCCCGATATGATTGCTACTACTAAATGTGACATTATGTTGTGCAAATTTCTTTTGTTTAACCTTTTCATGGTACTTATTGATCATGTTAGTTATACAATTTTGCACAAATGAACTTTCCCAAAAACTTTCATCAAAATTGGTAAATACAACAAATTTGTGTTGAATTTCCATAGGCATAATATGCTTGTCCTTGCAAAAAAAATCTTGTCATTCAATGTTGTAGGTGTTTTGGCAACTTTTGTGGTTGATCCACCTTTAAGACAGTCTGTTTATTCAATATTGGAATGTTGCTACACATGAGAAACACCAAACAATGATTAAAATTTTAAAAAAAAACTCAACAAAAACTTATTTAACAAAACAACAACTGAAAAAACAAAACATGTTGAAAAAATATTCACTAAGATAACATGGTGCTTGACCATTTCATCATTGTAGGCTTCCTAAAATGTAAGAGGTCATCCATTGATGTATTCAATGACGATTATATGTTGGATCGCCTTGTCAAATATAGACTTGTCATTTTAGTTATATTTACAATAAAATTTAACATCTTTGTGTCATGTGCGTTCCATCCTTTGTTCAATAGGTACTAGAACTTGCTTTATTCTTGTTAGGTTGACATTACATCCCGTTATATTTGTAATCCACTTCCTTTTAAGATCCTCAAAATCAATCATAATGCACTTGGTTGTAACTGCAAGAGTATTCTTACCCACAAGTGTCTTGAGGTACTAGACTTGATTAAAGCCCTTGATCTTTGACCTCGGAGTTAAGAAAAAAGGATGAGGTTTTGGTTCTGTGTTTAGCTAGTTTAGTCAATGCTGCATTATGTATTCATATCATTCAACAACAACATGATCTAAGCAATTGACAAGTCTTCATTGGAAGTCTACCCCACAATTGTTAACGTCCATCCTCCGATTCTTGCTTGAACATGGTGTGTACCTACAAGTCAAAAGGACAACAATTAAAAAAAAAAAGAAATAAACAATTGCAATGATAATAGATCAAGCATAAATACAAACATGTATATAAAGAATACCTAAGGAAATGCCCATGAAGATCATTGTGTAGGGAGAAATCAAAATCATCTACATTTTTCATTTCTTGCTTGGTTTTGATAAATAAAGAGTTGTTGCACAAGTATACAAACTTGTTGTTGAAACCTTGAAGTGTATTCAAAGTGCATTATTCAAATTGCAGAATGGCAAGTTGTTGTGCCTGAGTTAAGACATCACTCTTTTAAATAGATCTCACTAAGCTAGCCTTGTTGGATTTCAAAATTGCTTCATAAGAAGCAAGCTTAATTTTGTAATATCGCTTATCAATAAGGATATTGAAAGGTTTCGGTGGTGCATGTTTCTAAAGTGCATTACTCCTCATGAGCTTGGATTAGACAACCAAGAGCACAAACAAGTGATTGAATCATGGTTGATGGATATAGGACATCGTTTCTTCTAATCACTTGCATCATGAACATAACAAGCATGTTTACAAAAGCCCTCATATTGCTATCTTCTAATAGCTTTTCCAATGCTCTTAATAAGAAGAAAGCTTAAGTAAACTTTCGAAACTCATCAAATGCTTTTGCCACCCAAACTTCCACATTCTTACTTTTGCGATAACCATCATGCTCAACATGATCAAGTTTGATTGGACCCAAATTTTGAAATGTTCTTTACACATTCAGATCCAATAATGTCAACAAACACTAGAACATTATTATCTTCATTTTCAAATGAAAAATAGTTAGGAAGCTCTTCATCGAACAACACAAGCTTTGTAACATTAGCAATTTTCGTATTAACCCTCATAGTTAAAGAAACCCAAAAAAACATAGCAAGCCAAAACATATTGCACAATTGAAAAACATTAAAGATGAGAACGATGAGGAAGTGTATTAGGGAAAATGGAAATGGGCATGCAAATAGAGATGAATCCACAAGCTGCATCGATGAGTTACAATCATTAGTTTAAAAAAAAAATCATCCAAGGTTTTAACATTGGGGAAGTATTTTCCCCTAAGGTCTTCCAAGACTTCGGTCCCTTCCTCTTGGGCTCCATCCTTCGCTTGAGGGACCTCAATCTTGGAAGCCCCTCATGGAAAAGACTTCCCCTCTACAAACACCATTGACTCCATTATCCTACACAACATGAATGAGTTTTTCAGAATCTCCAAGGCAGGGTCATCCTTTTGTCCTATGACCATTCACATGAAGGCCATGAAATTACCTTAAAGAACCGATCCTATTTCCTTAGTGTATTTTTGGATCACTTTTGAGCTGAAAGATTTCAAAATGCTCCTTCCAAACGTGCCAGGCTGTCACTGGTCCTTTCCACAAAGTGGAAGGACCCGCAAGGCTGTCACGGGCTGCTTCCAAATTTTGAAAGGGACCAAAACGTTATCCTTCTTTACGGATGCAATTTCTTTTTTTTTTTATAAAAATGCCCAATTTCTTTTCCTTAAGGCCAGATTTCTTATCCAAACCCATGGATTTTTTTAAACATTTTTTTTTCTTTACAAAAAAAATATTTACCAGAAAGAAATTAAATGAAATAATTTTCTACAAAATAAATGTCAACTAATTAATAAATTCCATCAAAATTTAAAAAAAAGAAATTCGGAGATTTTTTTTTTAATAATCAAAATACTAAGAAGGACAAATGCAAAAGCCGAGATGACGTAAAGAAGGACAAAACGATTTAGGGTGAAAAGTACGAGAATGGATGGCTTTAGGGGGGAAAAAAAAAACGGAAAAAAGAAAGGAGTTGGGAAAGAAAAGAGATAAAAGTGACAAAAAGAAAGCGGAAATAGGGTTGATTCTTTATGCAAGAGAAGCTTTCGCCTTAAAAGGCCCTTCCGGATTTTTTTTTGACACGTACCCTCGACCAATTGGCCTTGGTATGGGCCTCAAAATCCGGAAGGGCTTAGAAGAGAAATCTTCTCCTATATACTTAAACTCTCAAAAGTTCAATGAAAACTGGGTAAATACCCAAAAAGGGGTGTCACATTTCACTTCTCATTAATTCATTATGATTGTTGGTTGATTTGAAAAAAACTAAGCATAATCTTCACCAACACTTTGTGTATTAAATAATCGGTTTGTGACACCTTATATCGTTGAACATTATAGATATCCACTAAAACAAAAAAAATTAAAATTGATTAAATTGATTTTAACCTTACTTTATTTAAGGCCTCTTGTGGTTCAAAGTTTTTTTTTCAATAAAAATGACACTTTAATAAAAAAAAACATTCAACATAGGTATCAATTTGTAACACCGACCAATTCAAATGACGATCAAAAGTGCACCAAATGCCCATGATTTTACTATACCACAACTCCTTTTGATGATGGGAACTAGAATGATCTTCAACTTAATGCGATGAAAATATCACAAACAACATCTAGTCCTTCCAAAAAAAAAAAACATGCAAAAGAAAACACAATTCACAAGAAAGGAGATGAAACAAGCTACTTGTACCTAATGCCCAATACCACAAGTTTTAGACTAGCAATAATAATTCAAATAGAAAAATGTTCAATGCAATTCCCAAAAGAAATGAATAAATAATTCAAATTAACAAAATGATGAACATTCCTCAAAACAAGGAACCAAATGAAAATTGCATTAAAAATTACATTTGTGGTTCGATAAGCTCTCTCCCTTATAATCGTAGTCCCTCTACATACTAGAACACGAATAGGCCGCCATAACCCAAAACTGAAATCCATGCTAAGAAACTAAAAACACTAAACTAAAAGAAGATGCAAATGAAAAAAAGAGTCTATAAACATCCTCAAAATATACTTAAAACTTTGCAAGTTTTGGGGCCTTGGGGATCAAATTCTACACCTTCAAGTTTTCAACCTTTTACTTCAGTGATTGATTCCAGAAGTTTCTATGTTGGGTAGCTTGGATTCAAGTCAAGGTCATTGCATTTAATGGATGACTTTGGACTCAATTTTTATATTGATATTAGGGTTTTAAAAAAAATTATTATAATTTTCTCATGTTAACAAATTGGTGATCATCCATAAGAAGATGGCTATAGACCAAATAAGAAAATTAAAAATTAAAAAAAAAACGTTTACATAAATATTTTGGCTACATACTAGAACTTGTCATAAAAATTAGGTGATTTTGATACATACATTTAGGTGATTTTGTTTTGAAAATCTGATAAATTAGGGCCTTTTTTGTTACAAAAATCCTAAATGTATGTATCAAATTCCAATATATTTCAGGTTGAAAAAAAGCGAAAATTTGCCTAAGAAAAAATATTTGTGAGAAAATAAATAAATAAATAATATATATATATATATATAGGCAACGATAGAAGCTTTATTTCCTCAAAGCTTCTTGGTAACTTAGCACACGAAGTTTCCCAAAAGAAAACAAGATGTGAAGTTTCTTCTTGAAAAGGCAAAAAGGGTGAAAAACTTGGCTAAACATAGTGTTGAAACTTGGAGGTTCTAGAAGTATTGTGAGACGAGTCCCTTTGTAGTTGTTACATTTTCCAATAGTCAAGTGCATAATAGTCAAGTACATGTGTGGAATAGTCTCCTTTTCACACAACCCAAATAAATGGATGGTAGATTACCAAACCGCATAATGTCCACTCTCGTGGTGCCAAAGGAGGATGGAATGCCGAAAAATATCCTGCAGCAAAGGAGAAATTACGTACATACATGTAATTTCTTCACAGCCGTTCTTTCAAGGACTTCATATACAAGTAAAGACTATAGACCCGGAATTTTTAAAATTAATAATAATCAATCCTATTAATTAATTTAAAGGGTGGGTTATATCACAAAACCTTAAATCTTAAGGTTTCATTCATATATATAATAATAATAATAATAATAATTATTATTATTTATTTATTTATTTTTCCGGTCTTTAAGTAAGTTGGGTGAGGCACCCTCCATTGGGGTCTTTGAAGACCCTTGGGAGGACACTTACCGTATACGTAATGTCCTCATGGGTGGGCATTCCGATTTGGAAAACACCTCATGTTGAGTCAAATATGTCATCGTGGTCATATGGAATACTTTTTTACATACAAAAATTTAAATAAAAATTCACGTGGATGGCCACATGTAAAAGTCTCCACTACTTTGTTGTAATCGACGGGTCGTATATGCAAAATATCCGCGTGGCTATGGAGAAATTACATGTAAATTTCTCATCGCCCTTTATTTCCAAACTTCCATTTTCTACGTAAAAAAGAACTTTCCAAATTCATTCCTTGTATCTAAAAGCACCTCCTTTGCAGGATTTTATTTTATTATAAAATTTGGAAAAAAAAATCCAATTTTTTTTCAAATTTTTTTCGGAATTTACTACACTTTATTATAAAAAAATCCAATTTTTTTTTGTTGTTGTTGTCACAATGTGAAAATTGCACCACCCCTAAAAAATAAAACAAAATAATTTATTAATAATTTAAAAAAATTATTAAAAAATTTTAAAAAGAAAAAAAAAGAAAAGAAAAAAAAGCCTGCTTCCATGGCAAAATTTCATTTTAAATGTGAGGGACCTTAGAAGAATGGATGATCCCAAAAAAAGAAAGGTGTCTTCCACTTTAGTAGGGCCCCTCAAATTTTGAAAAGTTGTTTATGTATAGGGTAAGGCACAACTTTCCCAACTCTTTGCCAGAATTTTGGGCCCACCCTGGGACTTCGGCCCTAAGCTGGGCCCTCAAATCCAGGAAGAGCCTCAAAGCAGTTCCTTAGCCTGTACATAAAAGCTTGTGAAGTTTCTTTTAGTGTAGTTGTAGGTAGCCTTACATAGCGTAAAAGGCCACTGGATTTCAAGGGAATTTCAAAAGAAAACTCACAAGGGTTTTTATGTCGTCCATGTAAGGCCGTCCCTTGGGGGTAGGCCTTACAGGAATCGGGCTTGCACTCTGCCTCATGGGGTCCTTATTCCCATAAAGTCCTCCCGCTTGGGCTTTAGCTTATATGTAATGACCTTGCGGGCAGGCATCCCCTGTTGTGAAATGCCACCTTTACAACAAGGCAGGCCCTTATGGCTAGAAAATTGCAGGCTATTTGTTTTATAAGGTAGTAGGTACCTACTTCAGTCTATACACCTGGTAAGAGGGTGGTCCTTAGATAAGGGGCGTTTTCTCAAAATCTAAGGGCCGACGTACTCAGCAAGGTAAGTAGGTGGGTGGGTGGGTAGGTACTCCAGGGCCGAAGGGCCGCACTCCGGGTCCTTACCTGATGGGGTCGCCGCAAGCTACTCCCTTCCTTCCTTCCTCCCCTCTCGCACAACAGACTCTTGCATCTGTCCTCCGCGACTGAAGACAAGACTACTACGATCTTCGATCTTCTCCTGTAATAGGAATCAAAATAAGCTGAAGAAGAAGCTGAAGAAATCTCGTCAAAATCCGAACCAATTCCACTGTGCTATAAGCTTTTGTAGTTGCCGAAAATCGTAGGTAGCGCCGGTGAAGAAGTGAGACCCATTTTTTGTCCGTGTGTGGATCTGCAAACAACAAGACAGAGAGAAAAAAAGACCCAAAGACACACAAAGAAAAAACAGACACAGAGAGAAAAGCAGAGAGAGAGAGAGATTTGATGAGGACCCACTTATCTGAATCCATTTCGGGGATGTTTCTTTGTGCACCAGCTATGATCCCACCATCGGATTGTAGACCACGACTTTATTGGGTTGAGGGCTTTACTTTTTTTTTGGGTTCTTTGTAGCTGATGAGGAAGCACTTTCTTTCTTTCTTTCTTTCTTTCTTTCTTACGTGAAAATTGTCCTAACTTTTTTTCCTACATGATCCCCTCTCCCTCTTAAGAGCTCCTGGGCAACTAGACTTCTTCCTCTAATTCAAGAGTCTATGTCTATACCTATGTCCTTAGAAGCCGAGTGTTCTTCAAAAGAGCAAGCTTTAAACATCAAAAGAGCAAGCTCTCAATCAAAAGAGCAAGATTTAAACATCAAAAGAGCAAGCTTTCAATCAAAAGAGCAGAGAGTTTTGGAAAGGCAAAGATGGGTTTTTTGTGCTCGGAAGCCTTGTGGCTACAACATGGTTGTAAAACAAGAAGAAGAAGAAGAGCAACATCAACAACGAAAACTATTGTACAAGGATCTCACAAGCTTCAAGCTGTGAATTGTTTTGGAGTTCCTTTGATCATGGGTTTGCTCATGCTATTGCAAATAGTGGTGAGAACAGAAGAAGCCCAGATAGGAGCAGGAGGGTCAGTAATGAAGCTGAAACATCGGATGGCAGAAGTGGAAGGTGGCTTGAATTGGGGTGCGAGACAAGGAGGAGGAGGAGGAATGAGTGTGGAGCATTATAAGAGATTGTTGTCTCATGACAAAGCTCGTCGAAAAAGCTTAGAAGTTGTGGATTTTCCGCTCTATGGTCATTACCTCACAGATGCGTAAATACTCAAATCTCTTCCTTATTCTTCTTCATCACCCTCAAATATTTATGGTTCCTCATAACTCTTTTGATTAATTAGTTTTTTTTTTTTAACACAACAACAAACTCAACTCGCAAGTTGTTGGTACTATGCCCAATTCATGACCCAATTTTGATGAATTCTTCTTTTGCCTTTTTGTTTTTGGGCTCCAATTCATGAGCATGTCTCTGTCTTGGAAGAAGATGATCATTCGAAGAAGAAGAATATGATCAATTCATGAACATGTCTTTGTCTATTAAAAAGATGATCATTTGAAGAAGTAGAATATGATCAATTCATGAGCATGTCTTTGTCTAGGAAGAAGACGACCATTTGAAGAAGAAGAATATGATCAATTCATGAGCATGTGTGTGGCATGGGAAAGAATATAAGATCTTTAGTTTTTTGTTGCTCAAATTCGTGAGCATGTGTGGGAAGAAGAAGAAGATTTGTTTTTTGTTGCTCGAATTTGTGAGCATGTGTCTTTGATTGTATGTGAAGAATAAGAAGAAGACATCTACTTGGGAAGAAGAAGATTTCTTTTTTGGCTCAAATTCACATGCATGTGTGGGAAGACGAAGAGATTTTGTTTTTTTTTTTCGCTCAAATTCATGAGCATGTATGGGAAGAAGAAGATTATGATTCATATATCACAACTTGTGGTGAATTTTCACATTGTGGTCATAGAAAGAACAAAAACCAAAATATTTTGTTGCAAATACTAAGTGTATAATTTAGAAAATAATTTGCTAGAGAACAAAGGGAAGTTTTGGTTTTTGAAGAAAGGTCCCCACATTTTGAGTACCCTTAAAAGTCAAATTTGCCACTTTGTTTTTGCTTGGACAAAACTTTCAACATTTTTCTACTAATTGTTGCCAATAAATGCTAAATCTACCTCATTTGGATGCCCATTGTCTACTTCTCCTACTTTAGAAAATCAAAAAAAAAAGAGGAAAAGAAACATTGATCACAACACACAATAAGAAGAGTGCATCATTTGCCTGAATTTTGGTGTGGGTATGATGACTCTAAAGGTTGTATTATATGGAGATTATGCTCGGTACGCCTCCACAAACATATGATGTACAAATTGATACGGGTAGTGACCTTCTATGGGTTGATTGTAGCCCTTGCACCGGTTGCCCTCAAACAAGCTCTCTCAAGGTATTATGCACTCAACATTCATTTGAGATTAGTGGTTCATTCCATTTTTTTCACTACTTATGATGTTTAGATTGTACTTAAAAGCACTTGGATTGGCTTGTTCTTTACCTTTTTTTTACTTATGACATCTAAACTACACTTAAAAGCATTGACATTGGTTGTACATTATTATTTTTTCATTCTAGTTATGAATCATAATGTTTACATTGTGCTTTAAAACATTAAGATTGGTTGTTGTTTTTTTCTTTCCCCCCCCCCACTAGTTATGATGTTTAAATTGTGATTAGAATTTTTGGTTATAAATTATATTTTCAAATACCTTATTAGATTCATTTCAGATTTATCCAAATTGAACAATGATAAATTACAAACATTATTACATAAATTACACCATGCATTTTCAACACTAATTTAACTCAGTTTACCACTCACTTAAATTGGTTATTCTTTTCTTTTATTTCACTAAAATTTTGATATTTAAATTGTGTTTAAAAGATTTGATTACATGGTCATGTTTTTGAATATCTTTTACTCATTAGATTTCATTTTTCAAATTTATCCAAATGCTATTGTGATATATTAAAATATTATTATACGAATACATCGCATAAGTTAACTTAGTTAACCTATTCTAAAATAAAAACATTGGTTATAATTTTTGTGATTCCGTTGTTATATATTATGAATGTACCTTACTATTACATCAAATATTGCAATAAATTTTTCATGTACATACATGGTGGAAATTTTCATGTGTTAGATCTCGCTTTCACCTTATAGTGAATCGGCATCTTCAAGCAACCAAGCAATTGAATGTGGTGATGCATTCTGCACTTCGGCAGCTTCAGATAGTTTGCAGGGGACTTGTGGTGTAGGCTCAAGTTGTCAATTTTACTCAGAATATGGAGATGGTAGCACTGTAAGTGGCTACATTGTTTCTGATCTCTTCGCATACAATGCAATTATCAATTCAACAAACTCTACGGAACTTGTCTCAACGAGAGTTTCCTTTGGGTGAGACTCTTTGCAAATGAATTGCTATTAATTTTTTGCAAATGAACTATTTTTAGTCACACAACCCAAGTCTCTTAATATGTCATCAATTTGGGGTTTTTTTCAATCCTCACATTTTCCATAAGAAATTTTGACACCCATTTCTTTTTTTTTCAAGTTGAATAAATATGGTCCTACAAAGCTATATAACTCCACAAAGACCCTAACCAACTCCATTGTTATTTGTGACCATTTTTTTAGTTTTATTATTTATTTATTTGGGTATGAAGCTTTTTCAATGACAAGCTTTTCCTATACGATCTGGAGAGAGGCTCTTATAAGTTGATGAAAATTTGGAACCTGCCCGGGGATGCATGGGAAGCAGGTGTGCAAATGTTCGAACAGGGAATTTGGCGAGCTCAGAGGAGGCGACTGATGGATTGATTGGGTTTGGTGCGAATGCGGTTTCAGTGGTTTCTCAATTAGCAGCAAATGGGACAATTCCCGATATTTTTGCACACTGTCTTCAGGGTGAGACGGGAACCAGTAGTCTTGTGATAGGTGAAATCACCGAACCGGGCATTACATACACCAACATGGTTCCAAATCAGTAAGTACATTTTCTTGAGTTTTCCAAAGACTCTCACTTCTTGAGAATAAAGAGGTGTTTGTGTTTTTCCAAACATAAAGGTCTAGTCTTAGAGCCATCTCCAGAGATGCTCAGTATATGTATGTGTGACCGTTGCAAAAAATTATTTCACATCCAAGTTTAGTAATCCACTTTTTATTCAAACTCCACCCATAAAACTAAAACTGGGACTGCAAATAGGTGGCAGACTACTAATAGCAACCCACCTGGGACCAATCAAACTATCTAGCCAATCATTAGCACGTGTTAGGCTTTGCTGTGCCTTTCACCAGCCTGAGCCAACTCTCTGCAAAAATACTGGGCCAAAACCATTTTGCTGAGCCAAACTGGCATGTTTTTTCTTCACCCAATTAAAATTTTCCAGGTCTTGGTATTGGAATTTTTATAAAATAATTCATACCAACCTGGTCATGGTATTGGGTGCTTTTTAAAGCTTTCATACCAGCCTGGTCTTGGTTTACGGAGAGTTTTAAGCTTGTTCAATGAACTGAATAATCAGAGTACTAATAATTGCACCAACCTGCTCAATGTTGAGGGAATGCAGATCACATTACACTGCAGTTTTGGTTAATATTGCGGTTCAAGGAGTCAATATCTCAAGCTCAACTGTTCTCACAAGCTCATCTGGATCAAACTTGGAAGTTATATTTGATAGTGGAACAACTTTGGCAAATCTAATTGAGCCGTTCTTCACTGACTTTATGAATGCGGTAAATCAATTTTTTCTCCCTTTGTGTTTGCAACTTAAATTTCTATTGCGGGGTTAAAAAATGCAAGATCCTGTCTAATTAATAGAATGCAGCATATTGGGTGGTAGGGTTGCAGATATAATACTACGATATTACATACTATGAAACCAATCAAGATAAAAAGTTTGAGCAAAGCTGATATCTACATAAATTTTCCAAAGTTCCATGTACTTGTTGATATGAAAATCCTCTAAAAGACGGATCCCATGTAACAAGATGTGGAAGTGGTGGTGGCAGATTGATGAGAGTGTAGGAACTCCACTCCAAACAATAGAAGGCAGTCAGTGCTATCCCAGGTACATGAAAATATCCATACAATAAAAAAAATGGTGTCTGTCTGTGTGTCTGAAGCTTTCATACGTACATACAAACCCACCCTTCCCGTCCTCTGTCCCTCCCAACCTCCTTGGCAAAAGATGGAGTGGGTGGACAGATAGATAGATACCCATCCATGGCTTGTTTATATAAATTTTGTCAACCCCAAGGTGAGATTTGTTGAATGTGTAAAGAGATGGTTTGGGTGAGATGGGTGTTTAGCAAGATGCTTGAATTGTGTAAGAACATTTTCACATTTTTGCATACTTTATTCATTTGACCAATAATGTGCAGACTGTATGTATCATTAGAAATTCTTCGAAGATTTTCTCCTCTTAATTTACTCTGTGTTTTCACAAATCTTTAATGTTGCTCTGTTGGGTGCCACTTTTGCAGTTCAAGTAGCGTGTTTCCAAATATCACACTTTATTTCGAGGGTGGAACAATGGAGCTAGGCTCTGATTCATATCTTCTTCCATTACAAGTTGTGAGTTTCTCATATTTTCCGAATGCCACAGTTTCATGTCTCAAAGTTTCTGGTTTTCACTCCCAATCTGTTAACTATTTTTTTTCTTTTTGCAAGCAAATTATGAATTAACAAATGCTTTCTAATATAGTAGACTTGGTTGAACTTGAATTCTTTGTTTTTTGATAGGGAGGTAATACCTACTACTGCCCAGCGTGGCAAGCAAGCTCTGGAGATGTGTCTTCCTACTCCATTCTTGGAGGTAGAGAGACTCTTATTGCATGTCACCAAGTGATTTCTATACTCTAGTTCAGGAATGTTGCTACATATAATTTGGTCTTGGCCAACAAACAATCGGGTTTTGTCAACTAATTTTTGCATTGCTCTTTGGTGTGCGTGCGTGTGTGTGTGTGGGTTATTATTTATTTGTTCACATGAAAGCCTAGTTCTGAAGCACTAATGAATTCTTTTGACTCCTTGTGGTGGGGATGATGGACCAGACATTGTTCTCCAAAATCAGATCATTGTTTATGATAACGACTTGAAGCGACTTGGCTGGAAGAATTTCGATTGTAAGTATGATCAACTCTTGAAGCACCAGATTTCTTGTACCGTTTGCATATGATATAAGTTTGATTCAGAAATATGTTTGCCCACTGTTTTGGTGAGTCTCCTCCCACACCCACCTTGGCACCAAAATAGTGGGTAATCTACCAGACTGACAAGTGCTAGTAACAACTCTTCTGTACTTGCACTGGCCTTTCAAAAGAAAACCAGCCTCTTGCTCAGCCATGCTCACGCCTGTCACCTGAGCTAAGTGGCAATGGATTCCAAGTCTAATGTTGTGAAAAGCTACAAAGACATGGAAATGAGCTCTCACTATTTGACCATAGTGGGTCGTAGTAGGGAGCATCTTGCTTATGTGGCAGCATGCCATTGGATACTAGCTCCCCAGTTATGTCACATATTTTGTTGCCTTCTAACATTTTCAGAACTTCCATATCAGCCTTTCTGCATGTTCCTTATTGCTTGTTGGCTGAATCTGATGTGTCCCATAATGAGTACACTCGATGCTCCCAGACAATCAACTATGTGTGGTAACCAGCATCATCTGGCCATAAAATATTTGCTTCGGGTCTCAGTGTAAAGTTTCTCGGATGAGATTGGACATTACATTCATTCAACAAGGATATTCGATTTTATTTTTCTTCTCTAATGGCTTCGTGTCCTGTTGACAATTGTTGTTGTTTCAGGTTCACAAACCATTTCTGCCTCACTTACACCGAACGGACCTGCTGTTGTCTCACAGTCCCCAGTGTCTGCATCAACTGGCAGAGACTCAAGTTCCAGCCATTTGAAAACCTTGAGAACATACATACCATTCATAGCTATGCTCTACATCTTAGCCACTTTCTAAAAAAATAATTTCATTAGTAGCTCGAATTCGAAAGTTCCATTAGTCTTTCAAAATTGATTCTTGTTCTTTCCCTCAAAAGCTGACCTCAAAAAATATCCGCATGTAAATTGCATAACCCTATTCCTTTAGCCATCTGAAAATGAGTGATCTTAATGGAATTCACGGTGTGCTAGCATGTTGGATATGACACAACTATGTTTGGGAAAAAAAACTACACCCAAAACAACAAGTGTCCAAATGAAACGAAAAAATCCCATGTACAAACATGACATTGTGGGCAGGTGCGAGGTGGGTGTTCATTTGTTGGACCCAAATTCTAGAGACATTCTTAGGAATTTCTTCTCCTTTTTTTTTCCCAATTTTCCAAGTAAGTAATTTTCCATTGTTGTGGATTCAAGATTATTAATGCCACAAATTTTTTTAAGCATCAAAAAAATGGAATGACCCGTTGCCAAAGTTGATTTGTAAACCAAATTAGTAACAATTCAGATGTGAATGACTTGTGTGCATGGAACAAATTTTGCATTATCGAATCATTCTTATGGTTTATTAATAATAGTGATACAAATGTTGAGATTGAACTCCACTTGTAAGGTATCGGACAAGTACACAATTTGTAGCTATTAGGATTTAGGGTTCAGATATTACTATTTAGGTTTTTAAAGTATATAGTTTGTTGGGTGATATGTAACATTGTCTAAGTAATGATGTTAAGAATCAGTCCAGTCTGGTATAAGTGAGTATGTAATAAACCAAATGGTAGTACTTGTGGCCCCCAAGACTTGTTAGTACTTATTAGAGCATCCCCAGCTGTACTCAGTATGTGGCCCTGCAAAAGATATCTCTCACATCCAAGTTTAGTTAATTGTGTTTTTACAACCCCACCCATGAAACTAAAACCAGGACTCCAAATGGGTGGGAGACTACTATAGCAAACCACTTGGAACAATCATTTTGATTGCCAATGAGAAACAGAGAGCTGCAGTCAGATCATATTTATTACACTCTTCTCTGGCATGTGTTAGGAAGTGCGGGGCCTTTTACCAGCCTTAAAAAACAGTGAAAAAATGCTGGGTCAAAACCGTTTTGCAGAGCCAAACCAGCATGTTTTGACTTTTCTTCATCCAATTTTAATTTGCAAGGTCACATACTGAGCACTAGTGGAGTTGCTCTTTGTACCTGCCAGTCATTTGAGCTGATTTTCAACCCGTTTTGTGATTGGAAATTGGAAAATAGTTGGGCCCAAATATGAGCCCATCTGGGAGGTTTTTATATTTACATCATTGTTATTAAAATTGGCAACCCCTTTTCTTGAGCTTTTCTTCAACAGAAATATACATGTTTGTGATTTCTCCTGCTTGATAATAAATTGAAGCACATTAAAACAGAGAGCTTCACTCATCTTTTTTCACAGTAGGGAGGGACTTACTCCAGGATGTCATCCGGACTAGAATTACAAAACTGTGCCATGTGCATTCCCGTCTCCACAGCCCTGTTTCTGCCCCCCCATCCCCCCAACTGCCTCCTGCAAAGCCCCCAAATGATGGTTTTGGGGACCAAGCAACAGACACAAAATGGCAATGAATCAGTTTGGTAGATCGCAGATATGCAGTTTCTATCTGTAACTACCCTAGAAATTCTTAGAACTCACGTTCATAGATGCTGCGTACACCATCCCTAAGGGGACCATGGTCAAGGAATCGGTCACTGCACCCTTTTGTAACATCACAAAGAATGCTCCTGTAGTCATTGCAGGCGGCATTCTGATCAAAGAGAACTCTGGCCAGCCAGTCTTTGCGAATAGAGGACTCATGGATTTTGTGCTCTTCGTGTGTGTTGGCAGCAATCAAACGGTACACTACGACCTTTCTCTGTTGCCCAATACGAAAGGCTCGGCTTATTGCCTGCCGAGCAACAGCCGGATTCCAGGAAACCTCCAACAAGACTACTCGAGAAGCTCCCACAAGAGAAATTCCTTCGCCACATGCTTTTACGGATGCACATAATACCTGAGATTCAGAGTTTGAGTTGAAGCGAGTTATGGTACTTTCCCTTTCTGCCGGATGCATCTTCCCATCCAACCGAAGGATTTGCACGCCCTTGCTCCAGCCCATCTGGTGACTTGCCATATTCTCAATAAGGGCAAGTGAATACAGGTACTCACTGAAAATAAGTAGCTTCTCTCCAGCAGCATGACACAATCGCACCAAATCAAGGACCCACCTCAGCTTCGCACCATCTCTTACCTTAACATCACCTTGCAGTCTAAGATCATCCTGACTCCTATTGCCGGTTTCTGCCACCGGTTCCAGAACAGGATGGACATAGATGGCTGCAGCTCGTTTCTGTAAATTGTCATTATTCTTCATCTCTGACAAATCAAGCAAATGTCGTTGCATTGGTGTGATGTGAAGCATAACTGTGAAGTCAGAAATTCCTGGTAAGGTGTCCAAGATTTCACCCTTGTGCCATGATACAAAAGGAGCAATGAATGTCCGCAGATGTCGCAAGGCTTCTGTCATCTGTTTTGGATCCCCACTGTCAATCCCATCCCCAAAAATGTCTTTGAATGCTTGCCTGCCATTTGAAGGCTTCATAAATGATGTGGATTGGCTCACCACCACCATCTCCGATGCAATGACTTCAGTTGAATTTGTAGTTGGAGACAGGCTTGCTCCAGTTTGCAGCATAAAATTTGGTCGAATTAGCTCCAGAGTATGGTAAAACTCATCAGAATTATTGTTGAATGGTGTACCTGACAGTAGCACACGTCGCTTGGTACGTACTTGCATTAGTGATGTCAAAATCTTAGTATTCTTGGTTCTTGCCAAGTGACCTTCATCTAGGATCAGCAACCCAGGACCCTCTGTGAGCAGCTTCCCAACATCACCAGTCATGTTTACAAATTGTGGGTATCCTACCAGTAGGACACTTCTCTCTTGCTGCTGCCATTTCTGGAGCAGGTCTAACTGGCTTTCTACACTATTTGCCTCATACAGGTCAAAGATAGGAATCTCTTCTACTTCCCATTTCTTGAATTCTTGAGCCCAAGGTCGAAGCATGCCCTTTGGAGCAACGACCATGGGTTTAGCATGAGGAACCTGGATCAAGAAACTCTGTAAAAAGCTGATAACAAGAAAAGTCTTCCCTGTGCCAGGTGCAAATGCAAGCATGCAACCGCCTGCATCCTCCTCTACCAGATTCCTTGAGAGGAACTTGAAGCCATCCAGTTGATGAGGGTGCAGTGCTTCTTCCAATGAGGGGTGCACCTCTAATCCAGGAATTCCTAGTGGTTCTTCTAGCTCTGCATCATCACCTTCTTTGGACCAATATCTAGGTTGCCTTTCCCCTGGGGTCAAACGTTTCTGCTTGAGAACCTGGTTTTGAACACAAAATTGACATCTTTAGACTTTCAAATTGACAACCAAAATTTATTTTGTGTATGTCCATTCAACTCCACACAGTGAAACTGGAATAAAATTAGTTCATGCCCATGTCCCCCATCCAATGTTGCACTGGATTGGCATAACTAAAAATTACTGTGTAAAGTATCAAGCATATGGTATATTATAAAAGCATAAGCACTGTATGTATTATCAATTAAGAATTTCTAAAGATATATGCAATTTTTTCTCCCTGTGAATGTCTCCATTTTTATCTTCTCTTATTTTCTTACTCTTCTTCTCATATCCTGTCTTGCTACCAATATTAGGGTGATTGGACACTTGGAAGGTGGGGTGTAAAATAAACAGATTAACCCAGATCGTATAGATGTCTCCAAGGAGTCAACATTGACCACAGGTGACAAGGTACATTTGTCCTTGTCAATGGCGGTTCCATTGGCAAGGCCCACAGGGGTCAGGAGGAGTTGAGAAGGGTTGATATTCATCTTGATGCTGAGACAGAAGAAGAAAGAAGAGTCTTTGGGTCTCTAAGCTCCAGAGGAAAGTGGAGAAAATGGACAAAAAACACTGGGTGAAAGGACATACCACAAGGTTGATACAACAAAGAAAAACTTCTCTTCATGAAGTTTTCTTTAATTTTTTCTCTTCTCCTATCCTGTTCTCAATTTTCCTATGTGTTTTTTCCATTGCTTACATGTAAATTACTACATGTACTAACACATATAATTTCCAAGCCTAGTAATGCTGGTTTCATCTAGACAAAGCTTTACAGTAACAGGTGTGTTAAGGACACGTACAGGTTTGTGCCACATAAATACCATATCCTTGATATGTTCCACGACCAAACCACAGATAGTGCACGACCTTCCCAAGTCTAAGGTTGTTATGAAACTGTGCACACAATCCTCTTTCTTCTCCTCCAATGCAGGTTTGAGTGCATCCTGCATCCAAAACAGACTCACCTCCTTGGTATATCAGTGAATGGTACTCAGAAGACAAGATAGTGGTATCACAGATCTACTTGTTGGTCACTGTTCAGAAAAAACACATCATGAAGCAGGATGAAGGATTTCTCCAAAAGAAAATGCTGCATAAGAATGATGATGTTTGAAAATCCATGCCTGCTGTGACATTATTGCAAACTCCTTCCATGCATAATCAAGTGGATCCTTCTGCTCATCCTCTACTTCAGAATCACTGCTTCCAGAATCTTCTGCAAGCTCAAAATCAGGATAAACCTCACTCTCATCTGATATCTTTGCCTTCACAGTCCTGGGCTTTGGAGCAACATCATCTACAAAATCACCTTCACTGTGAGTCTTTGACCTCCGGCCTTTTCCACTATCCTGACTGGTAGTCTTTTTTGCCAGAGGCCTTTCACAAGGATTCTCTTTTTCAGCATCTGGAATGGTACCTACAACTGCTTCAATATCCTCCAGAGTAATGCCCTCTTCATCTGGAAAACTCGGTTTGAATGACTGGTTCAGTGAGAACGGTAGGACGTCTTCATCTTCCTCCTCATCATCAGTAGAGTCCATCACAATCAAAGGAATGTTAGAATGTGGCAGAGTTGCCAAAATTGAGCAATTCTCTTCTCGGCGCTTGCTTCTCAATGGAGCAACTCCCTTCAGTCCAGCACTGGTTCCAAGGCCTGGTCTCAAGAAATTCAGTATGGATTGGCACTCCTCATCAATATGCGCCGATCTCTCAATAGCCATGGTGATAGCATCAACAACCGGTTCACATGGAGCTTTCTTGCTGCCTTGACTTATCAGATCCTCTCCTCTCTGACCTGCAACAGAAAGCAGCAACAAAGAAATCTCTGTCAAGAGAGAAAGGATACATTCCAAGCATTGTCCAATCTTTGGAACACCTAAAAAGACAGAACATCTGTGGCATGGATTCTGAGGCAGCAAGCAGCTCACTGTCTCAGGCAACAACACAAGGTATATGCTGATCCTTATAGCTTGGAAGTGATCCTTTTGTTCCCAGGGATATAAGGCCTCTTGAGCTAACTGTAGTAATGTCCTCTACACGAAGCTTGGCCAGAAACACTGTGTGTTTCCACAAATGCACAAAAAGAGAAACAAAGCGACTCTTGACATGCTTTGCGCGAGCAGAAAAGAGCAGACTTTTTCTTCTTTGCCGTCATCAAAATCCACAAGCCGCACACATCCAGAGACAAAACACTACAAGTCTTTCTACAACTGCTCGAGCTCCCTTCCCCGCCGGCCAGCCGGCCCGCACTACTGAAAAGAAATTAGGGAGTGAAAATGAGGCTATTTTTCTTACTACGCGGTGTTTCTCTGCGGCTCTTTGTACGGCGACGCCCGCCACGCTTGCGGCGTTGCTGTTGCACCTTCGCCATTATCGTGCTCCTCGACCACGCACTTCTTTAGTAGTACACTAGTAGCATCTCCACAGAGCAAGCTCAGCGGACGTCAAATCCAAATTCAACAACTTTCTCTTGCATTGCCTCGTTCTTTCTTTCTTGCTCACATAAAAGACGAAGAAGAAGGAGATGGAGAAGAGGGAGAAGGAAACCTCGCACAGGAAGAACAGAGCACCAAATCCGAGTCCGCAAATTTTCCAAATCCTTCTCACAAAACGAAAACCCCGTAGCATCCGCCATCTCCCTACACCAAATGCAAGTCCAGAAATTCTTCTGCCATGGAAAAAAAAGAGGGAATTTTTCCGCGCCGAAGAAAAATGGCGTCCCCGTCTCCCTCCCCGACGGACCCCCGTCCTCTTCCTCTCTAGCGATGGAGACTGCAGATTCCAGTTCGTAATACAGCACCACATTCCATTCTGTAATCGCGTCCTATTTCACTCCCGCCCCGGCCGTCCTCGTCTTTTACAGATGAGACTGCAGATCCATAATGTAATAAGCACCAGATTCCAGTCTGTAACGCCGTCCCCGTCTCTCTCCCGCCCTGTCATCTTCTAGCAATGGAGACTGCGGATTCCAGAATGAAGTAGAGTATCCGATTCCAATCTGTAATGGCATCCCCCTCTCCCTTCCTCTAGAACCCGTCCTCGTCTAGTAGCCATTGAGGCTACAAATTCCAAACTTTACACCAGATTCCAATCTGTAATGTTGTTCCAGTCTCTCTCTCTCGCCCTGTCCTCATCTTCTAGCAATGGAGACTTTGCTTTTGACCATGTGCTTCCTTTCTCATTTGCTTCTTCTCATAGTGAAGTTTGGCAAGTTGACATCAACTAAGTATACCCACAATCTCGCTCAACTCCAAGAAGTACATTTTGGGCTGATGTAAACTTTGCCAGACCATTATCCACTAGAGTAATCCTCCAAGAATTGTCCAATGAAGAGAGACAATCGAACAGAACCCGGCTTAAGTTTTTGTACATCTTCACAATTTCTGGAATTTTATAAGCTTGCTTTCAATGGAGTTGGCATTTTTCTTTAGGATTAAAATGAGTCTGCCATCAGGGAGAGACTAGAGAGTGATGCAGAGTTCATTCAGTCCCACAGTTTGAGGAATGTTCACCAGGTCTTACATTGAACTCTTCAATTTCAATTCTCATCATGGTGGCAATTGTTTATTGAAATTCTGGCCAGTCTTGTGTGTGGCACAAACCAAAAAAGTGGCAATGAAATGTTGCACATGGCAAAGTCCCAACAGCTTACAGGAATACTCGACTGACCCAAAAGAAAATTTCCACAAGGAAACTGTGTTATAGCCTACTAAATCCAGAGCAATATAGTTTACTGATACAAGTTCTTCAAATCATCAGCAAAGGTTTTTCTGATCACCTCTCGCTTTATCTTCAAAGCTGCAGTAACCAGACCAGTCTCAGGTGTCCATGCTTCATGTAGCAGCTTGATCTTGGTGGGAACCTCAAACTTTTGCAGCTGCGCTTGCTTTGCCACCTGCAAATATAACCACCCAAATGGGTCTTAGGCAACGAATCTGATTTGCAAGCCAGTTTCAATAACTTTTAGCAAGTGCCATTCGTAATTGTGGGCTGCAAGGATTAGAAATGGAACATGAAACTCCATATGTGTTGAGAGGGTTTAGGATTTAGGGTCTAGATGAAATTAAACACAGAGGAACTCATGAAACCCAGAGGATCAATCAATCTCCTGAACTAGATGATACCTTTGAGATTGAAGAAAGAACTTCCTTGATGGTTGCTGGATTTGAACACAAATCTGCAAAATTTGAGTACTGCACGCCTGCATCATTTGCCCACTCTTCCAATGCAGCTTGGGCAGCTACAATGATGGCAATACAATGGCTGTGAAAGGGATCTGCATACAGCATAATACTATCCACATACCGGCTCCCAGAAAGAACAGCCTCTACCTGCCCAAATGCCACCCATCATCAAAGTGACTCACTGGAAAAGATCAATGCCCATCAACCCTGATTCTGCATCCTCAGGGATCATTGTTAAGAGCCATCTACAAATCAAAAGCTTGTCTCCAAAGAAATTCTGAGGTCAGAACTTCTTCCAACCATTTGCTCTAGGTAGTGTCGACCAGGTTTTGTCAATACATCTGATTGCAGGTAACAATCAGCAAAGAATGTAACAAAAGAATACCTTCCCCAGTGATACGTATTCACCATGTTGTAGCTTCACAATATCCTTCTTACGATCTATAATCTCAACGCATCCATCCTGATGAAAGCATCCTATGTCGCCTGTGTAGAACCAGCGCATGCCATTTTCGTCCACCTTGATTTTTTTGCATTAATCAAATCAATTTAACCATCATCAAAAAAATTGCAACCAGCTGCAAATGCCAATAAAATGTAACTAATGGCCTTAAGAGACATTGACATGTCAATAGTGCAAGAGAATTTTTCCTACAAGAAGTGCATATCTTCATGTTATCACTCATGAGCATGCAGATGTCAATTCCAAAGTGCAGATGCATCTGTGCAGACCACAGGCATCCCTGCCGCAAAACTCAAGAGCTACTTTTGCCAATTTGCAAAGAGGTACCTTGTAAACTTCCTCAGTCTTCACTGTGTTCTTGAAGTAACCCATTGTGACACCAGGCCCACCAATCACAATCTCACCTCTGGGCATTGGGGTATCTGTAAACAGATAACCACCTTCTTCCCAATTTACCAGCTGCCACAAACATCCATCCAAAAAGCAGCAGTTACAGTCAAAAAAGCTGGTCGGAAGATCAGAAACAAATCTCTCTCAAAGGGTGTCAAGCAATCCTTCTGGTGTAAACCATCATACAAGTTTCTGAAAGAACCTACAAGAATTGCTAAGAATTAGTTTGGCACATAAGTGAACTGCTCTGTGAATGAACATGCGCTTGCTGGAAGGATCAGAAGTTGCAGCATCCTCACCAGCAGTACAAAACTCTGAAACTCACCAGGGACTATATGTGTCTATAGGGATCATACAACTGCATGGAAAGGACCACATAAATGAACCTAACCCTAAACCATAATCCCTAAAGACCACACATATTCACATGAATCTCCAGTCGATAACAAAATGCTTGTTGTGTGGTTTCTCCTGGTATTACATACCTTGAGGTAACTGGAGGGCACTGGAGGGCCCACTCGACCAACTGATGTGTCATCCCACTCACAGAACGTGGCACCAGCACAGGTCTCAGTGAGGCCATAGCCCTGAAGAATGGGAACCCTGCCCTTACATTTGCATCAACATCAACAAATCATGAATCAAATACAAAAGTGGATATGACTACAGATTTAACACTTTTGGGAGATTTGAGAAATACTTTGTAGAAAGTACAGTGCATGGAAATGGGTGGGCATGGAAGCACATTTCCAGAGCAGAGCCTTCCTCTGAGGTCTGCAATTTTTTAGCTTCAAAAGAGAGACTGATACTACTTCAAGTGACTAGGGCAGATGTGTCAAGGGGAGAATTATTCGCACCCAAAACAGACATTGATGAACCGTTGAGTGTCTCCTGACAGTGGGGCACCTCCGGAAAGCATCCCCCGCACACGTCCCCCAAGAACAGAACGTATCTTCCTGAACACCACTGCATTCCAGAGATGTTTCTCAAGACCCCATGCTCCCAACCAACTTCCTTCCACTGCTGCGAGCCTGCGCTTGTAGGCAAACTGAAAAAGTGTATTTGTAAAGCCTCCCTTGGTTTTCACCTGCTCAAAAGTTGGAACCATGTCAACAATCACCATCAGTCAGACACAGGCCAACTGCAGTACAGGAATGTCAGGAGCTACTTCACAAAACAGTCAATTCCTCTCTCAATGAATCCTCTACTTCCCATCAAAGGAAAAGGGAGCCTGCACAAACCTTTTTTCTCACACCCTCACGAACACGATCCAGAATGGCTGGCACTGCTGTCATAAGTGTGGGTCTGAGTTCAGTTACATCCCCCTTAGTCCCATGCTTGATCTTGCTGGAGGTATCTGTCATGGTCAATGGTGAACCGTACCCAATGGCTGCACCTGCTGCAAATAATGTAGACTGGGAAACAATTCAGCACAGATGAGTCTCAGTGCACCTGCTCATGATTTTGCAGCTACTGGTAATTAGCACTTCTGTTAGCCAAACAGCCACAAGACACTAGAACTGTACAGCATTAAGGAGCAGAGATAGATTGCAACATTGCAAAATATATCCAAAATAGAAACAGACCAAAGCATCACCTCCCAGAAGAAGAAAGGGTGGTGGATAAAGTGCTAGAAGAACACAGCACATCACCAAGTCTGACTAGATATAAACAATAGATACCTCTGCAACAATCTCAAGAACATGCGCCAGGGGTAAGTAGGCAAGATACACATCCTTGCTTCCCAAGCCAGGAACCATTGTTGTCACACCAGCTATGGTAGCCACCATGTTCCTGTGAGACATCATCACCCCCTGTAATCCCCCCATGAAGAAGAACAACTCTGGGATGGTCAGCCAACTTTCTAATCATGAAAAAGATTTGACAACATGAAGAAGATGGGTCACACCACCCATTTGCTGTATAACTATGACAGACAAGAACAGGTGACTTTACCTTCGGCAAGCCTGTGCTGCCACTGGTGTACATAATGACAGCAATATCAGCAGCAAGAGGCATGTCTGGATTTGCAGGCAACTGTCGACCCAAGCTTTGCACATGTGAAAATGATGCCACAGTCCATTTGCTGCTGCTCCCTGACAGAGATGGTTCCAAGTTGTTTCCGTCATCCTCCATATACACCACCCGTTTGACTGTATCAAGGTTTCTGCTCAGATCAACTAGCTTCTTCAGCTGCTTGCGGTCACAGACAACTGTTGTCACCTCTGTCTGCCATGTACCTCCCACCCCACTCGAGTGCTTCAGAGTGGTCCATAGCCATACATATTCTGTCCAACTAGACATGACCCAAAAGAGTAGCAAATGTATGCAAAAGATTGATCAACCAATAGACAAATGCAGAAAGGTTTTTTGCAGCCTGAAACAATGGCACATACCGTGCTCCTTGTTCTGTCCCATCCTCAACAAAGATTGTTCCTGGAAGAATGAAGAGTTTTGGCAAGAAGCAATGAGTGATGTACATTAACAGGTTTAGGATTTAGGGGTCACCTCATTTAATGAATGCACAAGCGCCTCCTCTCCCAGCGATGCATAAATGGTTACCACCGTAAGGTTGCGCCGAAAGCAAGCCTGGCATACAATACAGCCCACCTTCTACATTAGCTCCAGAGGTTACAGAAACGACTTGGGTGTGCCAATACAGTACACTTATCAGTATGTTTGCAGAAGCACAGATTGAGATGTGAGAAAAAATTTGGGCAAGATTTCCTTGTGCATTGATAGAGAGTTAGGTCAGAACCGACTCATAGACAGTGGGGGGATTTGGGAAGGTACCTGGAGAGCAAGGAACCACTCAGCCCTTGTCTCAGCAAAAATGGCAACTCTTTCACCCTTCTCGTGACCGATTGCAACCAGTCCTGATGCAAAATCATCTGCACTTCGGAATGCTTGCCCATAAGTGGTCCATTCATAATGTCCCAATGTCACCTTCTCAAAAGCTCGTCCATCTTCACTAACCTCAGTTTCTCGGCTTATGAGTATTCGTGTACCCAAGAGCAAGTTATCACAATGTCGTGCACATGTCTGTTCAAAAAGAATTGCCAGTGTGTCAGCCCCTTCCCATGGAGTTTCCAACAAATGCTCAAACCGCCAGTTCCGCTTCGTCAGCCCCTTCTCACCTCCCACCTCAACTGTCACCGCACGGTCCTTGGATTTCTTCTCTCGCTTTGAAAACCAAATGGAAAGAAAAACAGGTACAAGAATGCCTAGCATGTATACCGCCATTTGTACAACCTAAATCCTCAGAGCTTCACTTTGCACCTGTAGCTGCAATTTTTTTCAAAAAGGTAACAAACAGACTATTGTCAGAATCATCAGAGAAGCTCAACAAATCCACAGCTCCAGATATTCATCTATATCCTTGATACCACATTCTTGGGCACTCACTCATCCCACACTAGGTCTGAATGACCCCACAATTCCCAGAACGAAGATTTCTGGCCCATAAACCTCAAATCCACCCACCCCAAAAAAAAACGATTTCTGGCCTATAAACCTCAAATCCACCCACCTGAAAAAAATGAAAAAAAACCAGAGAATCTAAAGCAAATTCAACTTCACATGAATATGGATAGCAGAATTTATCTTGTCTCAAATCTGTCTCTGATTTTCACGAACATGCAAATGCAAGTTCAGAAGAATTGTGCAACATGAAACTCACAATGGCATTGAAATGCTCTCAAAGATACAAATTGCTTCCTAAAAAAACACTCTTGTAGGCTCACATCATGGACCAAAAAAAGGCCCAACTAACAAACAAGCTTTGTAAAGTAACTTTCAAACCAATCCCCCAAACACCTAAAGAGCCATCAAAACAAAGAGAGAAGCAGCAAAATATATGACAAAATCTGGAGATGCAAAATTCCAGATGCATCAATATCAAGCTGAAAAAAGGGTCACTTGGGGGGAAAAAAATGCCAAATGCTTACAGACACAAAACTGTATAGACCTTTCCTTGTAGTGAGAATGCAATGCTGGTACTTTAAAACACTTTGAAAGTTTGTCACTTCAGTGGGAGGAGAAAAAAGCATAACCAGAAAAAAAAACACACACACACACACACACACACACAAAAACAAAGCATGCAGAACACATGTAGTACATGTAAAAGAAGACGAAGCAACTCTCTCTTAGAGCATGCAGAATATGTAGAAGAGAACCAACACCCATAAACTGATTTCTTACCAAATCAATGAAGAGATAACAACAACCCACAACCATCACAACAGGAATCAGCTCTATCATATCATATCAACAACAAATGGGTTTGGGAAAAGACATTGGAAAAAAAAAAAAACTTACTCCGATAAACCCTATTTTGCAGATGGAAAACAAGCGCAGGAAAACAACCCAACTGCATGTAACACGAGATGAGAGAAGAGGAAGACACAGAGAGAGAGAGAGAGAGAAAGCTTGTGAGCTTCTTCTGTTGCAGATTCTTGCATGAATTTGTTGAGCATTATGCCTCATGTTTTTTTGGTGTTTCGTTCTGTTCCTTTGTCGCTGCTGCTGTGCCCGTGCGGCTGCACGCGGTCATGGGGCCTTCTTCTCCGCGGTAATAGGGTATGCGCGGCCATAGGGTCTTCCTCTGCGCGGTTATAGGGTACGAACGTCCTGGTGCTGCAAACGGTCATGGGACCTCTTCTGCGCGGTGATAGGGCGTGAATGGTCATCAGGCCCCCTTTTGCACGGTTATAGGGTACGAACGGTTAGGCTACAAATGGCCATGGGGCCCTCTTTTGAGCGGTAATAGGCCATGAATGGTCATCGGGCCCTCCTTTGTGCGGTTGTAGGGTATAATGGATGAATGGTCGGCCAAGTTCGCAAATGGTCATGGGCCCTCTTGTGCACGGCCATAGGGTATAAGTTATAACGGATGAACGGTCGGCCAAGGTTGCAAATGGTCATGGGCCCTCTTGTGCATGGCAATAGGGTATGAACGGTCAGCCGAGTTTGCAAATGGTCATGGGCCCTCATATGCACGGCAATAGGGTATGAACGAACGGTCCGATGTTGCCAACCGGTCATGGGACCTCTTTTGTGAGGTAACATAGGGTTTGGCCGGTCATTGATCCTTCCTTTGTGTGGTTATAGGGTATGAACGGCCCACCAAGGTTGCAAACGGTCATGGGCCCTCTTTTGTGCGGTAATAAGGTATGGACGAACATTCCAAAGGCTACAAATGGGGTGGGAGGCCTCTTTTGTGCGGTAATAAGGTGTGGACGGTCATGGGGGACTTTCTTCTTGGCAAATAGAGGGTATTAAATATCAACCTCTAATGCATGGTAATAAGGCATGAATGGTCATGAGGCCTCCTCCTTCACAATTATAAGGTATCAACAAACCCCGATGCCACTAATGGTCATGGGGCCTCTTTTGTGCAATAATAGGGTTTGCACGGTCACCGGCCTTCTTTTGTGCAATAATAAGGTTTGCATGCTCATGGGGCTTCTTTTGTGCAATAATAGGGTTTGCATGGTCACATGCCTTCTTTTGTGCAATAACAAGGTTTGCACGCTCATGGTACAATAATAGGGTTTGCATGGTCACATGCCCTCTTTAGTGCGCAATAATAGGGTTTGCACATTCATGGGGCCTTTTTTCTCCATGATGGATGCTAAGGTATGAATGGTCATGGGGTCTTCGATCAATTGCAACATGGGTGATAGATATATGGTTCATTGTTTGATGTAACCAAATGGCCTTTTTTCACATTGTCAAAAATTATCTTTTGTCTCCTTTTTTTTGGGTAAGAAAAATTTTAAATTAAAAGTGTAGGAGATTTTTAATTTTTGAATTTTTTTTCATTGAAAATTCAATTAAATTAAAAATTTTAAATGATTTTGAAAGAAAAAATTAATTGGGTAATGAATTAACATTTGGGCAAACAATAAAAGGTTACACTAATATTCATTAAGGAAGGTTGTTTGTTTTGTTTTGTTTTGTTTGTCATGTTGAAATCTCTCAAACCATGGTGCCCCATGTTGTGCTTTTAGTATCATTGAAAAGCTTTTGATGAATAGGGATGCATCAAGGTTGTTTTTAATAATGTTTAAATTTACATTGCGATTTAAGTTGAATATTAAACAATATTTTATTAAAATTTTAATAAAATCAAAATTATGCATTTCAAAAATATTGGGGCACGATATTGGTTTTGCTAGAAAGCCCTTGAATCGATTTCTTGGAGGTGATTTTGTAAATTGTAGATTTAAGGTCAAGGAGATATTGAATTATGAATCCTTTTTATCATGGGAAATTAATTTGAAATTAAATTTTTTTTTTTCACAATTGGACTCTATCATCAAGGTCCTTTCACACTTGCTATTGCTATGGATTGATTTCTTAATTTGTGAAAATTATGCCTATGCCCATCAATGATATTTTTCTCAATTTTTTGATGACATGTGATTTGTTAGCATTCCAAGAGTGATTTATAATTATATAGTAAAAGTTTTTCTAGGACTTATCTAAATGGATTTTTAAAAATATATATTACCAAATTCAAATCAAAGTCCATGGTAATAATTCAAAACTTTAATAATGATTTTTTTTTCAAAAAATGAAAATATTGTGATAAAACATTCATTTTTTTATTTTTATTTTTCATTTCTTGGTGAAATTTTGCACCAACAAATGTTGATGCCCATTGATAAGAAGAAAATCAATATGGATTTTGGGAAATAATATTATTAAATGTCACATCACCTTTACAATCTCTTATTGAAGATGGGCATTATTTCACCACCATGAGAGGTGCAACACAAGTACCCGTTCTTTTGCAAGATCCAAACCCTAAATTTCATAGTGTATTTGGCAACATCTTTTGTAAGCCATTGGTCTCATGTAATTGGGTTGGTTATTGTGTACAACATGATGAATTAATGTGAACCTATATGCCCCATTGCAAGTTGCCCATGATTTTGAGGTTCCACATACATTACATTTGTGTGACATTGAAGATAATTTGTATGTCATAAAATTTTAATTGTCGGAAAATAATATTCACAATATCAATTTTTTTGATATTTCATTAATATGATAAACAATAAATGTTGTTGTTTGTTATGAGGCACAAACAACCACCATATACTTTAATTAAAAGGTTTTTTGTATTTCATTAAAATTATTTGCTACACCCATGAGGGTAATCACACAACAAGAAACTTTGAAATGACAAAATATATAATTTTATCAAACTCATCACATCTAATTGGATTAACGACTATGTATACAACTTAAATTATATTGCACATAAATCATTAGTTCATAGGAGTGTGAAATGACAAGTTCTTCCATTATACATAAATTTGTTTTAAAAGATGACATAATTTACAAAACATTAACAAAATGTAACAATCATTTATAATACAATTTGCAAAATTACATATTCCAATATCAGTATCATTTTAGGAAAGCCTATCTAGATTTGTTAATGAATTGTCAATCAATTATTTTCAAATTGCATCTTCCCAATGTTGGAAATTTCCATGACAATAATGATTTCATCATTAATTGATTAATCATTGTGTGTTTGAACATCATTTTCATTGTTTGTGTAATCCCAAATGCATGAATTGCTATAAGAATTACAAATAATTGTAGTTTGTGAATGGTTATGAAGCTTGCAATAAAAGGAACCTTGCTTTACAAATGAATTGGTCATACTTTTAATTGGTGGTAAGCTTGGAATTCTTATGAACATAATACAAGATCTAAATTTAATGGATAATAACGTAGTATTTTTACCATTTTGACATAAATTAAATTATTTTTCATTTTGTTGAACTTTTGAAAACTTATTTATTATTTGTTCCAAAATTTAAATAAAATCAAAAGTTCAACTGTCAAGTTTTGAATTGCAAATCTTCCATAATATCAATTTAAAACTAAAACAATTTAAACACACTAAACTGCTCCATAACATTGGAAGCACTTTGTTTATTTTTTTATATAACCATTACCTGTTGAAAATTTGAGAATTAAAAATAATTTGCCAAAGTTAAGATTTCAAATTTAATTAATTAATTGATAGTTTGTTGTCAAAATGGTAAAGGTACTATGGTAATATGTTTACTTTTTTCCCCTTATTAGGTGCGTGTTTATATATATTACAAATGATTTACATGGAATACCCAAAAAAAATTAGCAAATTAAAATTTATAATATGCATATTGTTTAATCAAATATTTTGATTTATCATTTTAGGAATGAATGAAAAGTCATCAAAAAAAAATTTCCAAGTTTGTCCTAGTGTACAATGTATTCACAACTAATAATCAATAGATATGTGTTGAAATAATTATTTTTTGAAAGAATTGGGTCTCATAGCCCCAATTTGGATATTCCAAAAGTTTGACAATACTTTATAAATATACTAAAATTTCTTTTTATTAACGAATATATTGAAATGTCCTAATGGTTTGGACAATCTTTTATATGGGGGAGGTCCCTCCTAAGATTTAACTAAAACATTAATTGCACTTATAATATATAACAAGCAAGTACATAACCCAATATCAAATCAAACTATTTTGCACCCATCAAAGAATAATCTACACTTTTTGTTGAATGCATGAATATGTTTCTTTAATAAAAAATGTTATAAAATGAGTGGCATTGTAACATAACACTTTCCAAACCATATAGAATGGATCCGTCTATATTTAGAAATGTCATTTCTCATGCAAATTTTGAATAATGTCCATTTCTTTTGTAAAATACTTCCCAACTAACTCAATACAAATTCACATTCCTTAATAGATTTATTTCCCACTTTTATTATTCCATTTAAAATTGATATTTAAACTAAAATATTACTATTGACATTTATTAGTTGAGTAACTATTTATAAATAACTTAGGACATACACTCATTTAAAAAACAATCACATATGTTTAATGCATCGTCATGAAAAGTAGGTCATAACAAGCTGAGTCTTTGAAAACGTTTCAAAGTATAGTATAATGGTGTTAGCTTGGCCAACTTTATTACATAAAAGTAGTATGCTAGTGAAGAAGTGGAAATGAAGAAAGAAATGATGAAAACACCTCTTTTCCAATTGGTAATCAATGAATCACAATTCAACTACAAAAAAGAAGTAGTAAATAAGTATTGAAAATTGAAAGTGAGAAAATAACCACTTAGAAATGTTCCTTTTGCTTGATATAGTGACACCACCATCCATTGCTAGATTAAAAGTAATGTTGATGAATTTTTTTTAAAACATTGTACTAGTTTTTGGTGATAATGGTCAAAATTTTAACATTTCAAAACATGGATTCTTTTTCTAGCTATTAAAAGTTAAATTGCACTTTTTTTCTTAGGTGATAAAACCTATGTTAATTTTGTGAAGCAAGTTTTTTAGAGCTAATTTTAAACCATTTTTTTTTGGTTTTTTATTTAGAAAAAAACCTTAATCCTAGTGATGAAACTCTTTTAGTTTTCTATGGAACCTTTAATCTAGTTCTAACATTAATTTTTTGGATTTTTAAAACGTCAAATTCTAATTTTTTGGGAACAAAATTGAAGCCTAATCATGTTTAATATTAAGTTTGGTTCCATGTCCATTACACACAACTCAACATAAAATTCTTTTGGTGTAGTATTAGTTTGTTTTAACTAGTCCACACAATAAAAAAATAATGTAATATCAATTAAACTAACTACTTGCATAAAATCAAGCATCCATAAATTACTTACCTTTTTCAAAGAAAAGTTGTAGTTATCTACATAGAGAACCTAAACATCAAGGTTGGCAATGTCTTTTTTTTTTGGGAATGTACATGAGACTTGAAGGATGTCACAATTAGGGTGTTTTTATAAATATTTAATTTTGACATATTTTTACAATTTGGAGATATCATGTCTAGGCTAGGGGATGACAAGTAAAGGCTTGAAGGAAACTAAAGAGGATGGTAAAGGATGATGGGAAGATGTTAAGGGATGGTGGAAATTATTTATTTATTTATATTAGGCAATGGGGGTACATCAAGAAGATGTTGATGGATGATGGGGATGCTAGGTAATGTTAGGGAGATGTTGTGGGGACAACCAATAACACCAAGAATATGGGGACATTAGGTTTATTTTGTGGGGGCAACAAAGGATGCCTAAAAGTTGTTGGTGGTTGTTGGCAACATTAGGCAATGTCAAAAAATTGTCAAAGAAATGTTGGCCAACATCAAATAAACACTAGAGGACGTTGATTAACATTAAAACAATTTCGAAGAATGTTGAAATTTTATTTTTTATTTTTTTCCCAAGTGAAGGGATGTTGGGAAAACATTGAGGAACAATAGGGGTGCAAAGAAAATATTGAGCAATGTTGAAAAAAGGTTCAAGGATGTTGGGCAACACCAAAAAAAAATCAACAATCTTAGGAAGATGCTAGATAGATTTAGGAAAGCACCAAGGGAAGCATGAAGATGTAAATTCAAACTAAAAAATATTTTTTTACTAAAAATTTTAAAGATATTAACCATTAGTAGGGATGCCAAGAAGGATGTTTTGACATACTTAGGCTAAGGACATCCCTCTTACTAGCCTTGCTAAACATATTTTAAAAAGGACAACACCTTTTGGTTTAGGTTTCAATTCAATTGTAAAAAAGGTTGGTTGCTTCGGTCTATTTCCAATGGAAATTTTAATAATGTTGAATCTCCAATCCAAATATCCTAAAACTTGACCTAGAACTTGGATTTGAATTTGCTTTAAATTAAGAATTTCACAATATAGGTTTTGATTGCATAATTTATGAATGAAAGCAAATCACACACAACTTTTGAAAATTAATCACTTGTGCTTTCCCCCTAGGTGAAGGTTGGGGTTGTTGCATAACAAGGTTTGCAACTAAAGCTTCAACAAAGAACACTTGAACACCATCGATGTTGCCACAACATAAGATATTCATTTAGATGGCTTGCTACCACTATTTGTTGGTTTATGTGAAGTAACGAAATGAGTTTTGTGTTTGAATTTGGTTTCCTAAATGGATTTTGTCACACCCCTAGGTTTATTAAATTATAATGAGGATGATTTAGGGTTTAAGATCTATGTTACCAAATATACACAACATCACACAAACACCCCAGATACCATTATTCCTTGGAAAACATTCTAAAAAATGATGATGTTTTAAGGTTAAAGTCTATATTGCCAAATACATATAACATCACAAGGACTCCACACGAATCATCCAAGAATAATTTTTTTTTAATAATGATTGATAAATTTTTAAGATTGATTTAAAGTTTATATTCTAAGTGTCAAATACACAAGATGTCACAAAACTCACACAAGCATCCATGGAAGGACTTTGTAATGATCATTAGTTAAAGTTTTAAGGTCCATGTTGTCAATTACACACATTCATCACCAACAATTTAATGTTTTAAAATTCAAATTGCCAAATTCACACAACCATACAAAATCCTAAAATAGATTCCCAGAAGCACAACTCACAAAAGCACTCACACCATCATCTTGAAGAGAAAAAGGTTTTAAAAAAAATGTTTGATAATTGAAGGTTTAATGTCTAGGTTGCCAAAACCACACATCACCATCATCATCACAAAACCCTAATATAGAATACCCAAAACACAACATCACAAAACACTTGGCCCCACCTCCCAAAAAAGGAAAGAGTTTTTGTAATGCTTAATAATTTAGGGTTTAAGGGTTTAGGTTGCCAAAACCACACAAGCTCACAAAACCCTAAACTAAAATCTCTAAAACGCAACAACATCACAAAAACCTCAACAGCATGGTCCCAAGAAGGAAGGGCATTTTTGTAATGTTGTTAATTTAGGGTTTAAGGTCTAGGTTGCCAAAGCACACTAAACCCTAGAACAGAATCCTAGAGAAACAACTCCCACGGCACAGCAAACATCAACAGATGGTGTTTTGACTGCCTATCTAGCGTTCCAATTGTTTTCACTAGTCTCACAGATCGGTGTTTCTCAAGTTTGTTTTTGGTGTTTGCAAGAAATGATGCTGCAAAACTGGAGATTGTATTGTTGGCGGATTGGAGTGAAGGTGTAAGGAAGAGGAAGAGGAGGAGGAGGAGGAGGAGGAGGAGGAAGGAGAAGTGGAGAGAAAGTTGCGGTGGCAGGATTTGAATTTGCAAAGGAGTTTAGTGTTTCTTATAGAAAGGGGGTATAGGAAAGGGCCCGGCTCCCATCGACAACAATCCATTATGTTTGTATTGACAGTGTTGCAGGATACTTTGCGAATACCTCCACATAATCTAAGTCTTCCTCTCCAAGATGCACTCACCCAACAGATTTGCTCCCTCTACTTTGATAAGGTAGTGTTACCTAAATTGGTAATCCATTCTCTTAGAACCCTTTGCCTCTGTCCTGCTCTGAACTCCTTTTGTCTGCTCTGCTCTGATTCTTGTTTAATTGACCTGAAATGGGGAAAAGGGGTTTTGCAATTTCTTTTGGATTCATGGGTGGTATTTAGAAGCAGTTGTTGTGGGTGGTAGTTCAGCGTGATTTGTTCAGAGTCTTTCTGTCAAGTCCTTTGCTGGCAATGGGTGCATAGGTTTTTGTAATATTGAAACTGGACTGAGGCTTTTGCAGCGGCTTTGGTGTTGGGAAACAGGTGCTGAAGGATTTGGGTCTGTGTGTGACTTTGTATGACATCAAGGCTGTGGAGGGTGGCTTTGTGTTTCCTGGGGATGGTGCTCCTCGTTTCACGGTAATTCTTTCTTGCAGAGCAATATGACTCCAGTGCTCAACTGGGTGGTGCATTAGCCACTTGAGCTTGTCATGGATTCTGTGAAAAAGTTGCACAAAGAAAAAAGTTTTTGTTGATTGATGTTGCAATTGCTTCCTTGTTTGAGGTTCAGGACATAATTATAAATGAAGTACATTTGAGCAGATGTTGAAACTTGAAGCTTGAAACCCTAAACTCTAAAATGTGTATATCTACCGTACCTAAGAAAACACTCAAATCCTGTTTATCTTCATTTTTTGGGTGTAGTTCTCCAATTTGTTTTGTAATCTGGTCCATCCTTTTCTGCGCCTGCTTTGATCAATTCTGGTAGTAATCCCCAGATCTAGTATCTGTCATACTTGAAAAGGTGTAATATTTAGTTGAGATATAAATAATGCCCAAGTTTCAATTTTCTTGCTTAGCCTTGACATCAGAACACAGACTAATAAATTTGTGTTGAAGGAGGTCAGGTGGATTTCAGGTTGGTCATGTTCCGGCCTTTCGTAGGCGAGGTTTTGATAGCAAAGCTAAAAACATGTGACAAGTCTGGTCTCTACTGTATGTTTCCTTTCCCCATCTCTGTTATGGTAAATGCAGCCTTTCCTGTGATCATAAGAGTTGTGCCTTTTCTTTTCAAGGGTTTCTGTATGGATGTTGCTTCTGTCTTTTACTCATTCAGGACCAGCCAACATAGCCACAATTGAGTTTTTCTGAAGACTGGTGGAAGTACATCCCACAAACCTTCAAACCTTAGCCAATTCAGTACTCCAAATATGTGTTTCTATGGCATTCCATCCCTGTTGTTTATGCTTCCTTCTTTCTGACTGGGATTTTGAAACTGGGTGGTGCAGTGTCTTTGGGCAGCTTTTTTGAAGACATTCATATTCCAGAGCATTTGCTGCAGCAACCTTCAACATTGTAACACTTTCACACCAAGCCTGTGTCTTGGTTGGGCACTTGGTAGTTAGGGTAGTAGCAAAAGGGCAATGAGTTTAACAGGTCCTTTTCTTGTACAGTCTGTTTTCTCATGCACAATTCAGATAGAATAGATTCTGTTGTGAGATTGGGAATTGGGGCTGTTTACTGAGCTCTTATTTTCTATATACCTTTTCTGATTGCAGTGATGAAGATGAGAAGCTTTGGGTGTGGAACTACAATGGTACCCCAATGTACATGGACCTTGACGAAGATGTGAGGATTTTCCTACTCTGTGTTGTCTTGGTGTCTAGGATCGAAGGAACAGACGGAGAGAGAGAGAGAGAGAGAGAGAGAGAGAGAGAGGCTTTGTGCTCATGGTGTGATGGGTTGACAGGTGCGATTCCGGGTGGTGCAAGTAAAGTACCCACCAATTCCAATAGAGCAGGAGAAGAATGCAAAACCATTTGCTCCCATGCAAATTACTGTAAGAGCTTTCACACAATCCTCCACTGCTAGCTCTTGATTCATTGCACTATGTTTGCAAAATTTGAGTCTACCCTTAGTAATGAGCTGCATCTTGTGGGTTCTAACAGGGGGATGTAAATGCGGATGGTCTTGGGCTTGTGGCATGGTGGTCCTAGATATCACCCCAAGTGTTATAGCAACAATATGGTAGAATGTAAACAAGCCTGCTAATCTTTGAGCCTTTTCTCAGGGCCCCATCTTCCCCAAGGCATCTATTCAGGGGGTTTAGTTCATCACAGTACGGATATCAGATCTCAAGGTGCGAGCACTTCTGTCAGCAATATTACTACCTTCTAGTAAGCAGATCATGTTGTTGGAGGATGAAAGAATCCAAGACCTCAAAGACAAGAGCTAGAAAATGCTTTGAAATTAAATTTTTCTGGTGATGAAAAGCAAAGGGATGCATGAAAATTCCCATAAATATTGGCTAGTTCATAGAGACATGAATGTAGGATAATCCCATTCATCCCATATGGCTCTTTATGCAATTTACCGAGTTTGGTACAATATTGGGCCCAAATTTTGCAATTTTAGTTAGTAATGTTGAATTTAAGGAACAAACCATTATTTGTAAAAAAAAATAGTGTTGGTCATGTATTGGCCATAAATATGGTTTCCGTGTTGAAACTAGAGAGGCCCATGCCCATAGAATTGGTTGCCAAGAGTATTTGATATGACATTCTTGTGATGAAAGAGGACTTGAAAGTTGGCATGCATGGGATAGGGAATGTAGATTTGCCTAATGTTGTCACTCATTTAATGTCATTTATACCATATTATTTGACAAAAAGTTGTAGGATTGTGATAAGCCATATATATCATCAGTTGGAAACATCAATCTATAATACTTTCCAATTATCGAATGTGTCTTGATATGAAGAGTTTGCCTGGAGATAAAATGATTATCAAACTATCTTGTTTGTTGGCCTTGCCTACCAAGGCAAGTCAAGGATATTGTGTTTAGATTCATTATAAAGTGTACTGGCTGAAGGTAATTTGGCTCCTAGGTAATAATAAGTCTATTTTGATGTGAGGATTTTTGAAAGATGATATTTTGGCTTGTGTTGAAACTTAAGATTAGTTATAGAGTTATAATATCTTGAAGGATTATGGTTTCTTTTAAAGGATTTTTTGAAGATTATATTTTTGCATGGTGAAATATTTGAGTTTCCATAACTCTTTGTTTACCTTAAGATACATTGTGATGCACTCCTTGTTTAGCAGACATTTGTGTTAAGAGATGTGGTGTTTGGGGCCATGTTATGTTGTGAAATGTTTAGACATAAGGTAATGGCATTAGTTTTTAATCACTTGAGTTACATTGATTGGATTGTGGGGGGAGTTCACCTCCTATGGGAAATCTTGTGAGCCTTTATGACAACACTTGTTGCCTTTTCAGAATGTAAGAACAAGGGTTAATGAAGAAGCTTCCCTTAATTTGACATTCTCTGCCACCTGAAGTCTTAATATTTGAGTTTGTGAAAGAATTTGTTGAGATGCTTACTTGAATGATGATGGGTTGTCATTGTAATGAAGTTTGTGCATTCTTTGTCAGCAATCTATTTGGAATTTTTGCATTGCACACACTTTCACACCACAAATGTTTTGTAGTTTCCATTTTTGTAATATTAGTTTTTGGTTAGAAAATGATTAGAAACACCAAAAATATTTTATATTTTTGATATCATTAAAATTTCAAAATTTATATAACTTGATACTGTACTCATCAAAAAAATTATGTGAAAAAAATAATATTAAAAAATTCTTTATGTCTTGAAAAATGAAAGTGTGGCATTTTTAATGGTCCTACTCAAGGATACTTTTGCTTTTGGTGTGGATTATTAAAGTTTGCTCATCACAAATTCAATAAAAATAATTAAAAAAACACCCATTGACAACCAATCATTAAACATAGAACCTATTCATGTTTGTGATAAATTATATGTTAGGTATATCTTGTTCAAACTAATAGGAAATGGAGTGAACTAAAAAATAAAAACCAAAATGGAGGATTTTTTTTTTTTTTCACCCTAATGTTGTTGAGCATTTTATATGTTATTTTATAATGTTGTCATGTATATTACAATGGGCCCTTCTTCATGCATGGCTCCGCAATGGACACATTTTTTTCCCCCTTAACTTCTTCATGCATTTTGTATATACTATGTAGCCAATGTACTACATGCAGGCCCACTGAAGCTGCTTCATGGGTGGCTTTGAGGCATAATAAATTGTCAGTTCCAATGTCAACACAAAATATGCAGGTGGCCCCTGCAATGGAGGAAAAAACTCATAATAATAGAGACCAATAATGGAGTTGGGGACCAAGAATTTGTGACTTCCCTAATGAATTAAAGTAAAGCATTGGTTCACAAGTTTCAATCCAAGTTGGAGAAGTGGAAATTGGCAATGGATAAAAAAAGTTTTCCTTTGCAATGCTTCTTTTCTCCAGATTTTGACAAATTATTTCCAAAAAGAGGTTGGCCCAACCATTTTTAAAAAATTAAAAAAAAAAAATTAATTCATATTTTTTTCATGTGGTGAATTTTGCACTATGGCAACAAGAAAGAAAAGAAATTGAAATGTTTTGTTGTTAATGATGCCTGAATTTTTCACCCAAAAAATTGTCACAAACAGAAATATTTTATTTTGGAAGAAGCAACCCAAATAACTAAGCTAACTCAATCTATCCTTAATTAGATCCCAGTTGCTACCTTTTCAAAAATAAAAATAAATGTGCAAATTAACAAATAAATTGAACTTAATTTTTTTTTTTTTCAACATTTCGATTTTATTTCTAACAAAAGGTTAGTTAGTTCCAAAGTTTGATTCTTATGTTGGTTTCATCAAAAGGGTGGCAAAAGGGTTTGGTTTCACAGTTTGATTCTTGTGTTGGTTTCACCAAAAGGGTGTCAATAATGTGTCTGGAAGGTGGTGGAATCAGCCACCCCAGCTTTTTAAACTTTTAATGTGTTAATTAATTTATTTTTTTAATGACATTTGTTACACAAAAGTATGTAATTTATTGAATACAATACCTAAAGGGCAGCTTGGGCAGGCACTTGTCAAATAGTTAATAAAAAAAAATCAGTAAATATCTTGGGCAGCATGGTGTGATGACTTTTATGGATTGACCGCCTTATTTGGAGTCCAGTTTAAATTCATTCGGGCATAGATCAAATATATGTGCCCTGAATTGTTCAATTTTAGCTACATTTTCCTTACTAGTTTTGAGATATAGGCATTTTTTATTAAAAAAATTTCAAATTGTGACATTCCCAAAAATTACAGAAATTAGTCATATTTACACTATTTTTTTTTTTCCCAAAGACACCTGTCATGACTCATGAGGCACTTTCCAAAAATAACTATTTTTGTGTGTGGAAGCTTGCCTTAGAATTAGGGTTTAGAAGTGGAGGATCAAGAAAAAATTGGCTCCTTGTTCTTCAATGCACAGTAAGGCCCACACAAACATGTCCATGGGAGATCCACAATTTGCTGCTGACAGCCAAGGGCTAATAAAGCAGTACTCTCTTTGCTAGTCAGCAGCCAACATGGAAATTGTGAAGGGTCCTACTCTTCCTATATTATATCACAACAACAATATGTTGTTGTTCACCTGCATCTTTGCATGATTTGATGCATGATTTGATTGACTAAGTGAGTGCACCTATGTGCACAATATGGGTTGCAGAACCCACTTCGTGCAAAATGAATGATTCAACCCATGTGCAAATGATTTCACCCCTGGGTACACACAATCCAGCACAAAGTGGGTTGCAGCACGGTTCTCACTTTGTGCAAGTGATTGGACCCACGAGTACACAATACTGCACAAAGTGAGCTTATCCTAGAGTTCTCACTTTGGGAAAAGCTATTGGAGCCATGGGCACACAATATTTGCACAAAGTGAGCTCCTGCAGTTCTCACTTTGTGAAAGTTGTTGGACCCGTGGGTATACAATATTGCACAAAGTGGATTCCCTGTAGTCCTCACTTTGTGCAAGTGATTGGACCCATGGCATGTCCATGGAGTTCACACTAAGAGCCCAGATTAATAATATGAAGTTTATTTTTACTGTGCACATAGTGGGTTTCTTTGCGAGTTCACACTTTGTGCATGTGATTTCACCCATGAAATCACACAATATTTCGCAAAATGGATTCAAAATTTCAAATTCCTGCTTGTAATAATACATCATTTGATAACTCTGATTTCAATAAATAAATAAATATATTATACTCAGAGAACCCACTTTGCACCTATTTTCAAACCCCTTCAAAAAAATCCTTAAATATTACTCTGTTACCTTTAGAGTTACAAGATGATTTGTAAAGCTTGAGAAGGCACTCCTATAACATTTTAAATCACTCAAAATGGAGAAGAAATTGAGAAAGATCTGCCAAAGTGTTTGGCGATAGGCTAGTGTTTGGTGGGGGGGGCACGTATACCCTAATCTTTGGGGGCTCATTAATTAATTAATTTGCACAAAGAGATTTCATAGAGAGTAATGGAGAGATATCATTCAAAGGAAGTACTACATGAATTCTCATCCGAATTCTCATCCATTGAGTGCACGGTTACATGGATTTTCCATTTTTTTCATTGATCAAACAGAGGATTATGCTATCACTCTCAAACTTTTGAAACCCTGGTAACCAGCTCAAAGTTGTCGGTTACCAAAAATAGCTTTGGCACTACTACGGTGCCAAAGCTATTTTTGGTAACCCCGACCACCTCTTGCTGCTGGTTACCTGGTCCTTACCAATCTGTGTTTTGTCAGTCCGTGGTCACCCATTTTTGCATACACTATAAGCCCACTCTTTTGACCTTTGGGATTCTCTAGACCTTTTTGGGTTATGTCTAAAATTATTACTCTTTGTCTTTTTCATGTGTACATTCCCCGAAGTTTTGCTGATTCTTTGCTAAAATGGGCTCATGAAGAACTTGGAGATGGAGAGAGAGAGAGAAAAAATTATACATAAATGTGTGTGTGTGTGTGTGTGCACACGCACGAGAGTTGTCTTGGTTCTAATAATATGAAAAAGTGTCTAAAACAAGGGGTGTGTCACATTGTGGCCTTGCCATTTACATTAAAAAAGGATCTTAAAGCAAAAGAAGAATTATGAAAATTCAAGTATTTCACCATGCAAACATTTAAATCTTCAAAAAAAAAACTCTAAAAGAAAACAAAATCCTTTGAGATATCATAACTCTATTATAACTAATCTCAAGTTTCAACACAAGCCAAAATACCATCTTTCAAAAATCCTTGTATAAAAATAGACCTACTAACCTAGGGTCCGAAATCCCTTAAGCTACTATAACTCTATAATGAATCTAAACACAATATCCTTAAGGGCCTTGGTAGTAGGCAAGGCCAACAACAAAAGTGATGTAGATAATAGATATGATTATAAACCCTAAAATTGTGTTAGATGGGTTGGAACTTGGAATTGATGGGTACCTAGTGGAACAACAAACCACCAAAGCTCCACTTCTTTAAAGTTTTTTAAAAATAAAAACCTCCAGTTCCAAGGTTGGGTCAAGTCTTTTAAAACCCTAAATTCCCCGATTTGATGATGATTCTAGGCTTTATAAGAACTTGTTGTTTCCAAGTTGAAGGCCAATTCCAAATTTTAGGGTTTCAAATCCTATACTAAAAGTCCTATCTAGACCTTATCTAAAACCTTACCTAAAGACTTCCTTAAACACTTCATAAACCCTACCCCTACCCACCAGACCCTAGACCTAAGACCCCGACCCTACAAGAAGGGTTGTAAGACCCCCGCCCCACCTGGGCTAGGTCTATCTGATCTTGGCTTTCCGTAGGTCGGATCCAGGTCTAGTTCTTGAGGTTAGGTCTTATGGCAGGTCTTGACCCGTGTAGACCAGAGTTTTTTTTTTTTTTTTTTCCCAATTTTGTGATATGGCTAAAGTGCGATCATCCATAAGATGATTTAGCCAATTTAGCTACATACTAGATATAAAAGTAGAGAAAAAATAGATATTCCTGGCTACCTATGGGAACTTATCATAAAAATCTGGCGATTTGAAATTTTTTTCCTTCAAAATTTTGGCAAATTTGGGGGAATTTTGCCCCCCAAAAAAAGAAAAACACTGGTATGGACTCATCAGCTTCGTTCGAGTTCAACGGGAGTTCGAACCTCGCGAAGTGCGGAAGAGTTCTCGAGCCTCACTCTCGACACCGGTGCTCAGCGTCTCCACGAAGCCAAGGAGTCAGTTGAGCTTCGCGATGATGCAGGAGGAGCGTGTGGACTTTGTGAGATTCGGATCGGATGCGAGACGAGGGGATGCCGAGGAGGAGGAGGAGGGGGAGGAAGTCAGGGACTCGGCGATGTCTTCATCGTCGTCACTAAGCTGTTACTTGGACGAGAGAAAGTACTACAATATCGGTGGGTGGGAGGAGAGAGAATGCAGCAGATGGCGAGGTTACTCGGAGCTTCTTCCTTCTTTACAATTGTTGGACATTCTTCAAGAATCGACGACTTTGCTGAGAAAACATCATTCCTTGCTCCTAGCTTTGGCGATGGCGGTATCTGTTCCTCTCTCTGCTATTGTACTCTCTCACGTTTGCCTAGGCTTGCCTTTCGTTCAATGGCTGGTGCGTCAAGTGGAGGAGTTTCATAATAATACGACTGTTGTTGAGGACGACAGGAACAACAACATCATACACTATAACAACCCTGCTTCTGCTGCTAACCGAATTGCGCTTCGGAGAGTCACGGAGATTTTGATCTCCAACATCGTTGATATTCCGTTTACTGCGGTCTTCTCTCCTCTTTTGAAGGCCGGTGTTGCGTATATCGTGGCTTGTTCTTATGGCGGCAAGAAGCCGACGGTGATGGAGATTTGGCGATTGCTGCAGAAATTGTGGTTGCGTCTCATGCAGACTTTCGCTTTGTCTTGTTCTATTTTCTTGGCGTTTGCGGCTGCTTTTGCTGCTTTGTTGATGTATGCATCCCGATCTGGAAACACGACGACGTCGTCCAGCTTCATCGTCATCGTGGCGGGGATCGCGGCGTCTGGAATCGCGGCGATCTCCTTGTGCGCGGGATTCGCATTCATGAGCGTCTTGTGCAGTCTCGCGTACGTGGTGACAGTACTGGAGGGGCTTCATGGCGGTGAGGCTCTGGTCAAGAGCTTGTATTATCTGCGAGGAAAATTGCAGGTGGCCATGTTGCTGTTCCTGGTCACCAACGTCAATGGAACTCTGCTGGACATTCTTTTCGAGTTTCACATCATTGCAAGCACGGATCCGTCCACTGACAATCTGCTCTCCAAATTGTGGGAAGCTCCTTTGCTTGTGTTCATGCATTCTTTTGTATACCTATTTGATGCCATTATGATAAGTGTGTTCTATTATATCTGCAAATCAGCAGGAGGAAGTCTTGAGAGCCGTGACAGGTACACTGCTGACAAAGAAGATGATGGCCATACAGCACTAGATTCTTTGGTAATGACTCCCATATAGGGTTGTCAAACTGAGCTCTTTGTACAATCAATCTACACAAAATTCTTTCTTTCATGAACGAAAAAGGATTCCTGGAAGAAAGTGGGGATCAAATTGGGTCCCCATCATCTGTCTCTAGCAGTAAATTTTTTTATCAGCTGACATTAGTATTCAAGTCAGGTCGGAAAAAAATATTTTTTCTGCATTCTTGAGACGATCAGACTCCTTTCATTTCAGGTGTGCTCACTTCAACCTGGATGATGTGCCAAACATCATCTCTTTGTCTCATGTCATGTCTATGGGGTTGAATCTGCATTTTTACTTATTGAGCCAAACTTGGCGGGAGGAGAAGGATAAGGAGGGAGGTGCCAGTGAATGTGGGAAGCAACAGTAGGGCTGTCGATTTCAGCTAAGTTTGTGGGTGCTTACAGGATACCATAGCTGTGTGCTAAAATTTGACAATATTAGGCACAGACTTATATACATGTTGAGAGGCAAGAATAACAATAGCTGCAGTTGTGATCTTCAGGAAGAAATTCATGTTGCCAATTTCAATGAATTGCTCATGATTTCTTCAGTACCATATTTTTGCAGTTCAGACAAAATTGCCAGTGTTTTGCTTCTCATTGGGGGGGGGGGGGGCCTCCCAATACCCCCCCAAAAGGCCGGGGAAAAAAAAACTAACATTTTTGGTTTTTCAGGAAAAAATTCATGGTGCCAATTTTAATGAATTGCCCAAGGTTTCTTTAGGTCCCTTTTTTTGGAGGTCCGGCAAAATTGCCAGGGTTTTTCTTCCCAATGGGGGGGGGGGGGAGACTCTCAGTACTCCTCCAACAG
>Ga0116231_10001062_pt1 | contig 54380 bp, 41 predicted proteins | sample S1TSphgellanicum_2_FD_89695 | JGI IMG/M metagenome (GOLD analysis project Ga0116231, IMG submission 89695) | Host-associated microbial communities from peat moss isolated from Minnesota, USA - S1T2_Fd - Sphagnum magellanicum MG | ecosystem: Host-associated > Plants > Peat moss > Unclassified...
AAAAACCCCACAAAAAAAAACGTCCCCCCCCCCCCCCGCCCCCCCCCAAAAAATTAAATTCCCTCAAAAAATAGATCCCCCCCCCCCCCCCCCCCCCCCAAACACGGTCCTCCCCTCCCTTCCCTTCCCATACTAATATCCCGGTCTCTATGTGGATACTTTGACGGTAAGGATTAAGTCCCATAAAAGTCGGTCTCACTATCGACGGCCTAGATATTCGTCTACGTCATCACAAGATCGCGTCGGCTCTCCCCTCCCTCCAGTCGCACACGACCCGCGAAGATCTCACCACCCGTTCACGCGTTCGTAGGTTATGTTAAGAACTTAATTCATGATTTTATGTCGCGTTTGGAGGTTTTGGAAGAAGATTTGCGAAAGGAAAGTTGTGGAGAAAAAGCTTTTAATTTAAAAAAACACACTAACTTTTTAAGTTTGCTTTTGTTTCAGGGTTTCAAGAGAGAGTAGAAAAAGAAAGTATTTTGTTGTTTGTTGTTTGTTGCCATTGAGACCTCTAGAGAATCAGAGCCGGTGTCATCGAGGTAGGCGCGCGGTATCATCGGTAATGTGTTGCCTAGTTAGCTAGCTAGCAGCAACACAAGGGAGTCAAACAACAACATAGTCAAAAGAGTCTTATTACCAAGTTTCCATTTGATTTTGATTTTTTTTCTTTTTTCGCAACAATGATGAGATTTGCTTTTTTCCTTTTCATCTCGCGTTGCACTGTTTGATTGACTTTGCACACGGTTTGTAAGTAGTGTTCCTCTGAAGGCCGTGGACGAAGAAGGAGGAGGAGGAGGAAGAGGAGAAGTAGAAGAAGAAGATGAGGTTGTTGTGGAACTTGGGGTTTTCTCAAAGCATTTTAAGTTGTTTACGGAGGAAGCATTCTCAGTAGTGAGACATTTGGAAACGGAGTGAGAATTTTGTTGTGATTTTTTGGTCTGCGGAGTCCTTGTAGAAAGTGTCAAAATCGATTTGGTAGCTACTTCTCTGTTTTTGCTTTTGGATTTTATTATTATTATTATTCTTTTTGCCTTGGGGTTTCGTTTTCAGAGAAGAAGAAGCATTATTGCAAGACATTTTTGGAAGTGGATTGAGGATTTTGTTGTGACATTTTTCTGGAGCAGCAGTAGTAGGTCATGTACTAGCTTCTCGAAAAACTGGCCGAGAGCGGAAGGAAGAAGAAGCGATTGGCGGGAGTTTTTTTTTTGGACTTGCAAGGCTGGAGGAAGATCATTTGGGGCGTTTCTCTGGAGTGGCTTTCTTTTGAAGCTCAAACCGCTGATGGCTTGATGAGATTCAGCGCTGCTGCTTTTAAGCTTCTCTCTGGTGAGTAGTTTTAACTCTTGAAATCGAAGATTTGGGGGAGACGGTAGGGGATTTTGGGGTTTGGTGGAGGGGGGAGTGGGCCATTTTGAAGCCTGACTGAGATGAGAAGAACAGGGTTCTAGATGGGCAACGTTTGCATGGGCTCAGTGAGCAAGAGTTGGTACATTCAGATGATCCCTAGTGCTTTTATAAGCACACCATCTCCTGCATCTACTTCTCAGACAACAGACAACAACAACACCAACAACAATCAGAAATTGGAAGCGGAGCTTGACAAGATCACGCAACACAGTCCTCCTCTTGCCAATTACATCCCTTCAGTGGATGCGAATCATAACCCTCAGCAAGTCACAGAGGTGATCAACGCAATGGTGAAGAAGGCAGAGGTGAAAATTGTGCCAGGCCAGAGCTTCACAGCCTCTGTACTACAGCGGCAGACTGAAAACCTCAGAGACTTGTACACTTTGGGAAGAAAACTTGGTCAAGGTCAATTTGGTGTGACTTACTTGTGTGTCGAGAAATCCACTGGCAAAGAGTTTGCTTGCAAGTCAATTGCAAAAAGGAAGCTCATCACTATGGAAGATGTGGACGATGTGCGGCGCGAACTTCACATCATGCACCATCTTTCAGGCCATCCGAACATTGTGAACATCAAGGGAGCATATGAGGACGTGACTTCGGTGCATCTGGTAATGGAGCTTTGTGCGGGAGGAGAGCTTTTTGACCGGATCATCCAAAGAGGTCACTACTCTGAAGCCAAAGCTGCGGAGCTCACACGGACTATTGTTGGAGTTGTTGAAGCTTGTCACTCTCTTGGTGTTATGCACAGGGATTTGAAACCCGAGAACTTTCTGTTCTCAGATCACAGCGAAGATGCTGCTCTGAAGACAACCGATTTTGGGCTATCTGTGTTTTTCAAGCCTGGTGAAATCTTCACTGATGTGGTGGGGAGCCCATACTATGTTGCACCAGAGGTTTTGCGGAAACACTATGGCCCAGAAGCAGATGTGTGGAGTGCAGGAGTCATCCTCTACATTCTACTCAGTGGAGTTCCACCATTTTGGGCTGAAACTGAGCAAGGGATTTTTGAGCAGGTTCTGAAAAGCGAACTTGACTTTGTATCAGACCCATGGCCAAAAATCTCAGAAAGTGCAAAAGACTTGCTTCGGAAAATGCTCAACCCAAATGTGGCAAAGAGATTGAAATCTCATCAAGTGTTATGCCATCCTTGGATTCGCGAGGATGGAGTGGCACCAGACAGGCCCATTGATCCTGCTGTGCAGACCAGGCTCAAGCAGTTCTCGGCTATGAACAAATTGAAGAAAATTGCGATTCGTGTGATTGCAGAATCTCTGTCCGAGGAAGAAATTGCCGGATTGAAGGAGATGTTCTTGATGATGGATTCTGATGGTTCTGGTGCCATTAGCTTTGAGGAGCTGAAAGAGGGTCTGAAGAAAGTTGGTTCAAATCTCATGGAGGCAGATATTCGTCAGTTGATGGATGCTGCAGATGTGGATCACAATGGGACAATTGATTATGGAGAATTCTTGGCTGCGACTCTAAACCTAAACAAGATTGAGCGGGAGGAAAACCTGTATGCAGCATTTTCATACCTGGACAAGGATAAGAGTGGGTACCTTACAACAGATGAGCTACAACAAGCATGCAATGATTTCCACATGGGGGATATGTGTGTTGAGGATCTGATTCGTGAAGTTGACCAAGATAATGATGGGCGCATCGATTACAATGAGTTTGTGACCATGATGCGCAAGGGCAATGGAGGTGTGGGTCGCAGCAGCCTCCGCAACAACTTGAGCTGGGGTCTCTCAGATGCCTTGATGGGTGCCTAGATGAGCCGTCTCTGCTTCTCCCAGTACTCCATACTGATGTCTTCACTTTTCATCCTATGCCTGTAAATGGGTCTAAGTTTGGATAGCAGGTTAGAAAATGGCCATCAAAGAAGGGTTCAGTTTCCTTTTGTTGTTAGATATTTGTCTCCTAAATCTAGCTGTTTTTCTCACTGTCACTTCTTCAACATCATATTGGGTAACTCAAAACAATTTGTCTCTCAACTACTGAGTTATCCAAGTTGTGGGTGGAACAAAACATGTTAATTTCATCAGCCTGGAATGCAGTTTTTGATTAGATTTTGGTGTTTTTGGATGCCCTTGCTTTTGGAATGATGAATTCAGTGTGCATATAGAAGTCTGGCTGAGAAGTTTCAGGACTGATTGATCACAAACAGTAGGTTCCTTCGCCCATATGTCACAATGGTTTGCAGAGCATGAATATTGGGTATTCACTCTAGTCATGGTGAACTAGGTGCACTGGGAGAGGATTAAGATTCTTGGCAACTTGTACGCACAGTCACAATACCGTAATTGTCAAAACTGGGCTCATTATTGAACTCTGTACAGACTTACTCAGTAGACCCTGAGCTGTCATTCTGTGTACTTCTACACTGCTAAGTGTATTTCTTTCTCTTGCCCTGTATTCTACAGACTTATTCCATTCCCTACTATCAGATAGTGTACTTAAAGTCTAGAACCTAAAGAAGTAACATAATTTATCACCAGATGAGCTTCAAAGTGTGATGAATTAGATGCCTGTACGTATTTCTTGTTGTGATGTATTCTACAGATTTCTTCCATTCTCTGAATGATTACATTGTATGTAAAGCTTCTTAAACTTAGGAGGCACCTCGTCATTACAAGTGGCTTACAAGAGGCCTCTTGCAGGAACTAGGTGCCTCTTACTCCAACTGCCTCGTGCTTTTGCATTCAGAGCCTTCTGACAGCTGAGGAAAACTATCTGGGCTCGCAAAACATCTGAAAGGCATTATTTCTGAGGGGTATACAAGATTAACAAATTAATGCATTATTTCACAGGGATAAACAAGAATAATGGTTTTAAGCATTATTAGACATTATTGAAAGAGATAATCATAGGCATAGGCAGAATAAGCTTAGGAAGATTTATATATGAAGATGAGATAATATTTCAAGAAAAAAAGCTTACTATCATTCTTTTTGTGTGTGAGATAATCTGACTTCACCAATCACCAACCAAGTGATTAAGTAGGTTAGAATAAGAAAGGGTAGAACATGAAATCTCGATCGCATTAACCATGCATATAGAGAGCTAAATTAGCTAGCTAGAGGTGCATTCACATTTGGTGTTAGGTACTCAAGTTTTGAGTCCTCTAACACCATGCTAGTTATTTAGGACTTAACTTATTTATCATGAATATTTTATATTAAGCTAACATTCACTTAACATTAAGCCATCGCCCATTAACATTGGGTGCCAGCTAGGATGCCACCTAGATTTTCATTTAACACTGACTTAACATCAAGTGTGAATGCACCATAGGAAAATGATGGCAAGATGAAGATTAATATTGAGTGGCTAAGGTGTGAAAATCAACAGTGAGCAACTAATGTGTGAAAAGCAACATTAAGCAACTAATCACCAGAGGAATAAGGTTGGAGGTGTGATGAATGAGATGTGGAAGTCAGATCAGATCTGGTGTATTTGGCATTGGAAGAAAGTCTCCATATTTCTCGCATGAAATGACTCTGGCAACTGATTACTTGTGCAATTGGCATTGCAAAAATGAACATATGAAATTAGAATATCCTATAAGAGGAATCAACAAAAATAAAATGAAATCAATCAACACCATTAAAAATACATTTAAAGCATGTTTATAATTGTAAATGTTGGTAAATTCTTTAAAACGAGTTTCAAGAGCATATGGCAATCACTTTGTTTAACATAATTAGTCTAATGATCATAAACCAAATGCCAAAAGAAAATATTCAATAGTTAGTCACCATAATTCAAAGAAATTTGTGGTAACCACATATATGTAGGTATGCTATATGCACGTTTTGGCATATACCCTTCACAATGTAAACCTCAAATGTATACTAATTGAATATGATAAAGGCATGGTAAGTCTGAAATATTTGCTAGTCTGAAATAGTAGGATAATTAGAAGGGTAACAAAAGAGTTTTGGGTGACTTCACTTGCTTTTGGGGTCTACCTCATGTACTTTTGTAGGCTTTTTTTAATGGGATGTGTTGTGGTTTGCCAACTCTACTTTTGTAGGTTCCTCTACACATGGAGGCCAAGAATGTGTGGGGTAAAGCCTTTACCGAGCATAACAACCTGCGACAATTTTTTTTCTTGTTTTTCCATGAAAGAAACAAAAAAAACTGAGGCATTAAAAAAAGCAGGACTGCCATCTGAGGAAGCATCCTGTTTTTTAAATGCCTACCAATGTAGGCATTTTTTTTTTCTCGAAACGACCCAAAAACATCAAAGAAAAATTGCACTAGGTAAGCTGACCTGCAGTTACACTGAATATATTGGTGCAGGTCTTTATGTTGAGGGTAAGGACCAAGGGGCCATTTTGGCAATGAGGATCTTGGTGTGAAGCAGGAGCCAAGTATGGGACCCAAATTCCCAAAATCACCCCATTTGAGTTCCTTACATGGTGTAAAGATCCTGTAGAATTTGACTTTTAAAACTGATGGCTGTGATTGAATTTTGGAGGAGCCGATGGCACCTTCTGCTAAGGCTCCTAAAAATTAGTATTTGAAACCTTGCACATAAGGTGCCTCCTCTATTGAGGCAGAAACTTTACTTAGGGTAAGACGGCCTCCACATACACTGGAAAGATTCTACCAGTTCTTTACAAATAAGTAGTACCCTGAATTGATGGTGTAGAATGCTGATTATTGTAGTGCCTGAATGGATTCAGTACCTGAACAGATTCGGCACATAATTAAATTATTTTTCGTTTTGCCAAATTTTTGAAAAATTATTTAGTATGTGCTGAAATTTTAATAAAATCAAAAGTTCAACTGTTAGGTTTGAACTGCAGACCTTCAAGTATTGAGACTTATAAGTGAGATAGTCTCAACACATTAGACTCTTCCCCAACATTGAAGGAAGATTGTTTTTTAATATAACCATTACCTATTGAAAATTTTAAAATTAAAAAATTAAGTGCCGAAGTTAAGATTTGAAATTTAATTAATTATTTGACAGTTTGTTGCTGAAATAATTTGGGTACTATGATATTCTCTGGTGGGCAAAACATCCCTACCCTTTAGCAAGCTCACTACATGCCTAGTAGTGTTTGTTTTCGGATTTCTTGAAGTAGCCACTCAGGTGACATTTATCAAGAGGGGGTGTGTAATATGGCTACTCCATCCATTTTTTTAATAAATCAATTGGCTACTACTTCTTTTTTTGGTTATGTATTTGGCCACCATTTTATTTTTCAGGGTTAGAGTTTTGCTATTGTGTATTTTTATTGGGTAGACAATGTGGCAAATCAAAACATTTCAAAACTTTGAAAGTGAGTGAAAGGGTCTGCCCAAGTGCATGCTGCAAAGTTCAAAAGCACTACTTGGGGAGTTGAACCCCAGTTTCACACTTGAGACTTTGCTTAGTGCAAAGTAGTGTCCCTACACCACAACCCAACACAACCCACAAGTGCCAAGTTCCAAGCATGAATCATGATACAATCAACAAATAAAATACAAGAACTTAGAAGATAAAAGGAAAAACCCCAAAGTTCAAATCCCATTCTGAATTCCATTCCGCATTTTTTGTTGACCATCAAACTTGTAAACAATTAATAAGGATTCAATAATCCTCAAAAACTCACAAATAGTTCAAATTTTCAAAAAAAGGAAAGGCAATTTCAAAATTCATATTATGAGTGTGCATTGTGCATAAATGGACAAGGAAAGCTACCCCAACAAAGGGGACTTGGAATAAAAGCTAAGTGTTACTAGTAATGAAATTTGTACTTTCAAAAATCAATACAATATTGGGTCTTCATGTTGTCCCACAAGGTAATGGCCTTTTCAAACAGGAAGTTTTTAAGTTTGTAAAACCATTGTGTATAAAATCAAGTGCAAAGATCCAAATGGCACAATAAGCAGTTCTTTAGCTTTTTTTTTAATGAAAAACATTGTTGAAAAACACCGCTCATCCTTGACAAACCCCAATACGTTAACACGTGTTATTTCAGCCAACTTAATAAATTTTGAAAGTTTGATCTTAAGGATGGGAAAAGAAGTAATCTTCACCCACAATTGAATGATTAGGTTTTTATCCAACACCTGTTTCAACACCAATTCATTGTTTGTAGCCATGGTCATTTTTACAAACAAACATTACAAATCCAATTCATATGGATCAAGCAAAACATTCACTCACATCCCATCCCTTCCCACTTTTTGTCGGTTGCAATAGTCAGCCTTGATCACCATCAAGCATTAATATAAATCATTCTCAACATCCTATGAATTCGAGTTTATAGCCTAGAAGTTCGGATAGATCACATCCAATGTTGACATAAGTTCATGATTTGGAAATTTGACCTCCAATTCATAGATTAAAATTTAGGCAGAATCTTCATACCTTAATTTCACATGAGCCCTGACCAAAGGGAAGTTTGGCCTCAACACAAGTTTTAGAACACCTGTTGCAAAACAACATTAGTTCAAAAAAAACTTAACACCAACAAACTCAGTGATGAGACAATCAACCTCCTCACCATTCAAGTATTCACACCAACTCATTGGCAAATTCTTGCTAGTGAATGACTCAAGAGCTTTGAGTTCATCAAAAGTAAGATTGTCAAACTTGGTGCATGGATCAAAGTAAAGGTTATAAAGGTCAAGCTAGCACACCTTCACCATGTCAATAAAATCACATACAAACACATCATCGGACTATGCAAGCTTGATTAAAGTATGTATGGAATTTTAAAATGACATAATTACATGTAACCCTAGAATCAATTCCAAGTAACAAAGCAAGTTCAAATTCTTAGTAGTTGTGTTGCTCCTTGACGCATTAACATGCATCTTTGCCATCAATGGTCAATACTACTCCATGACACATTTCATGAGAAACAACATACTAATCCATCTTGTCTTTACATTCCTAAGCAACTTGTTCCCTTTTTCTATGGGCATATCACATAACTTTTGGAACTCAAGGAATTTTTTAGGTGAATGAGAGAAAAAACATACATGGCTTGTAGTAGCACCTCCAACTGAGTCACTAAACTAAGTTTCAATAACACCAACATGGTCAAATTCATCTAGAGAGCAAAACAATGGACTCTGCTAATGAATGGAGCAACTATCTTTTTCATCTAAATGGTCACACCAACTCTAACACCTTGGAAAACACTACTCCCATCATAGCCCATGGAGATGAACTTCAACCCCAAATCCTTAACACTCACACCCGCAAAAGAATCCAAGGATTAGAGCATTAGCTAAAAGACATTATTAGTTGTCCCTTGCACATCAATTTTCTCCACCCAAACCAAAAGAAGGATTCGGTTCCAATCCTAAACTACATTAAGGTGTAAGAAATCCAAAAGGCATTGTCAATTTTTGTCATTTCATTTGCACTCACAAATAAAAAATTAACACCATTGTAACATCACAAATGGATTGCAACAAAACTTAGTTCATCAACTCAACAATACCCCAAGGTAGATGCAAGTTATGGTGGCTCATTTGTGTGACAAAATGATGTTTTTTCCTTGGGTACCTTTTATTGAAATGTATGTGGTGATTAATATACCCATAGATCTACTAATTGGGACTTGGATCTAAACCAATAAACTTCATTATGAAAAAAATTGTTTGGTTATTTATCAATAAAAAAATTCATTTGTTAGTAGTAATGGACTTTTGAAATTGAAAATATGGATTGGTCGTTTGATTGGAACATCACAAAATGGAAAATTTTATATTGATTTAGATTTCAAATTTGTTATTGGGATTCAATATATAATGTAATACAAAATGATAAACTCATTTGAGGAATCTTTCTTTAAAAACCTTAATTGTTTAATAATTAAGGACTTTTGAATGGTTAAAATTTGACCATATTTTCATAAGTCCATATGACTTGCAATTTTTGTTTATTCTTTAAATTTTTTGTCCCAAAAGGATATTTTTTGAAAATTTTAAGTGGGGCATTATTCCTATGAACTTTGTGGGTTTTCTTTTTAGGACTTTCAAATTAAATAATAACATCAACTACATTAATATAAATTTTCACATAGATTTGGGAAGGTTTGTAGGTGATTGAACATGTATTATTCAAAATATTATAATAATAACATTTAAAAAAATAACAACCATGTCCATTTGAATCATTTTAAAGAATTTTGTATGGACTTGTAAGGAGTGTAATTGAACCATTGTAACTTGCATCTACCCCCAACTTGCAGAATCTATGTAGCATTTTTTGTGGGTGTGTTTCATCTTAAATAAACTAAAAAGATCTTTCAAACTTTCAAAGTCCGTCATAGTTTGACCTTTGGACAACAAATGAAAGATAATAACAAACTAGACAAATTTTCACCTTTGGTCTTAAGGAACTTTTACAATAACAAGATCAAGAATTGAAAGACGATTCGCAATAGTGTAATTTTTTTCGTTTCGTGTATGTTAGCTTTTAAAATCAAAATAAAATGGACCAATTGCTATTCCTAACTTTGAGACCCAAGCTTTGCGCCTACTAGTATGCTTAAACAAATTATCAAGCTTAAACACAAGCAAAATTTCCTTTTTTTCATTTTTCATGCAAATTACACATTGAACCTTATGCACATTACCTGTTTCATTTACTATTGATTTTGCCCAAGGAAGCATTGTAGCCCATTTTTCTTGGAAATGGTGAGTACCTACATCATCATGTTTTTTTTTCATTGTTACTGAACTTTGAGACTTTGGGTTGGAGTAAGAGGTTCTTTTGATAAATCGATTATGTCAAAAATTAGGGTTTCAGCAACCATTTCAACATTTACACTCTTTATAATGGTTGCGACATTAGCAAAAAGAGGGAAAGGCCATTTGAACTTAAAGTTCTTGGGGTTAGTAAAAGGATCCATGGATGATGGCAAACATAACTAGTAAGATCAAAAAACCAGAAAAAAGATCAAAAAAAGATCAAAAGAAGATTAAAAGAACATGCACATAAGCACAACACAATGTAGTGTGTGCACACCTGATGTTTGAGTGCCCAAAAGATCAGCTTACTCTATTGTCCATCACGAGTCACAACTCACAATAGGAAGATTAGAAAAAACGAAAGGAAAAAAAATTAGCACCTTGATTATTGGACAGTTGAACTTCATTATAAATCGAAACTCGATTGCTTGCTACTAGAGCTTGGAGTTGCAAGCTTTTCTCCATTCTATTGTGTTTGCATGCAACTTCTTTTGATTGAGGCTTGAAGAACAAGCTTGAAATTGATGTAGCCCCCAAAGTTTTGAAGTAGACAATGGCACAAAATTCGGGGATCCATAATGAAATTAATTACACACCTTAATACATATTAGTGATGACAAGCACCCTAAGTGGAAAAACATCTTGGTGACAAGCTTCAATAGAACTATAGCAATGGTGAAAGGATAGGAGGAGTTTATAGTAAGTTCTGAAAGGTTCTAATAGAGTATAGGTAAACAACAAAAAACACTAGAATGGAAGGAGATGACTTGGTGACATGATTGCAAACAAATGGCGTAGCATTGTTACATGTCACTTTGAAACCCTAACTTTTGGCGATTTTTTTCTTTTTTTCCCATTTTTTTGCTACATACATGTCGTCAACCCTTTTTTTTTTTGTTTTTCCATTTGACGAATTTTGCCACCAAAAAAACTGTTGGTACCTAGGTGCATTTAATTTCTATATGTTTGAAAAGCCCAAAAATAGGCTTTCTTTGAAATTTTGAATTAATGTAGCAAGAAAAAATTTAGTTGTTTTCAAATATGACCTCACCTAAAAAGTCTACATTAAAATTAGAACATAGATGTAGACCCAACACTGAAAACTTTGGATTTATGTGCTTAACTTGAACATTATAAAAAACAACTGGTAGTTGACAGGCTTTTTTGCATAATTATTTTAAGATATGCTTATAGCAAAAAGAAGCATGCTAATTGTGTGGCTTATGCAAAAGGCCCGCTAGTAGTATTTCTTTTCCTAGTGAAATTTTACCAGTTGAAGAATGAAGAATGTGAAAAAATGGATTTTTGGGATTTTAATTGTTAGATTGTGAGGAAAAAAAAAGACATTGCCAGATTTCTATGTCATTTTCCAATAGGTAGTGAACAATAATATAGAAATATGTTTAAATTTTTTTACATTCATATCTCATTTATAGCTAAATTTGGCTAAATCTTCTTGTGGATGATCTTCAATTCAACTAGATCACAAAAGTGAAATGTATTATTACCATATACTTCTTCTTTTTTGTCCATAGAGCCAAAAGTGTGTGGACAAAGGTAGATGTCACGAGTTTGAAGTGGAAAATTTGGTAGCACAATTAAATAACATATTTTGCTCAATCCTTCACAAATGCACAATTTTGTCCAAAATTATACTATAAGTTGACCGAGTTGCACCCATTAGCAAGTCAAGGGTTTTGATGCTATGGATTTAATGTTAGACATTAAAGACACATCCTATGTTTGGCATCTTATGAAATATGGGCTTTTGTTTTATAATATGTCAAAGGCATGCATATGTGTAAATGGTCATTCTTTTCCACCATGTTATATAACAAACTAAAGGCATGCAAGTGTTCATAATATTTTTTCGCCATCTTTTCATAATTTTTAGGATAATTACTTAGGAAGTAATTCAATGAGACATTTTTGATATACATAAATCATGTGAATGACTGCATGCAATTTTAGGGTGCAAGCTACGAATTGAGAAAATACAAAATTGAAGATAAAACTGCAATACCAAAGTTTCTTAGAAAACAAGAAGTTTCTGGAAAAGAAAGAAACAACATGTTTCAGTAACTCCATACATAATTTAGCAAACATTTTCTTGTTTTTTACATATGTTGAAGCCCATTCCCTTAACAATTCTACCATTTTATGGGGGAGGAACCTTGTGCTAACACCCATGGTAGCTAATCCTTGAATTGTGAAACTAACCTGTTAATGGATTTCACTGACCACAACAATATACTTGTTTATAGTCTGTCCAACATGATGTCTTAACATAGTTTAATATTCCTTAGTAGGTGATGCTCCATCCAAAATGACCCATAATGAAAAACACAAACTTGGGTCCAAAAAAGTTTGTGTTTTTCATTTTGTGTTTATGGAGTCTCATCTTCATTGAAGGTAAACCTCCCAAAACATGAGAAAACAAAAACTTTGTTCACTCAGGCTAAATAAAGTTTCAATAACAAATATCAATTGTAAAAGAATTAACATTCTACAATAAATACTTGACATTTGTCATTGTTTTATATTTGATTAGATCCATGTCCAATGAGGTCCAACCTTAATCATTGTATTATACATGAGGATTCATCTTGTGATCATCTCATTTGGTAATAAAGAAATAAAAGGACCTAAACTTAAGTCCCTAGCTATAGCTAGGTCTCTCCCCCCTTACCTACTCGCAATACCTATCCTTATGAGATCATATTGAAACTACAAAATTCTTAACAACAACAATAATTAAAATGATGCAAAATTGGTGTTTAGAGTCCAAACCATTGTTGGGCGGTTTTCAAATCTTAACTAATTCTCGACTCGATTCTCAAATCAGTTCTCACATGAACAAGAATTAGTTGGGAGAACTGGTTTTCTTTATTTTTTTTTTGAAAAACTGGGTAGGTTTTCTCAAAGAAATTTCATCCGGTTATTGGTAGTTTAAGGTTTAGGGTTCCTAAACAGTCGCCGTTGCTTAAGGAGGCGGAGGCATTGTTTAGGGTTAGGGATAAAGAAACTGTATAAAAATGAAGCCCATGCTTCATTTTTGGTCACAAATTTTTTTTTGTCTTTTAGTGCTATAGTGATTAATGATGCTCGTGTTTATTTGTTTGTTGTTATTGTTTTGTGTTGCATTTGTTATAATTTAGTTTTTTTTTTCATGTTTTTCTTGCGCTACTCCTCATTCCTAATGTTGTCATTCCTTTTGTGTTGCTCTTATTATGTTGTTCCTTTGGTGTTGCTCCTCACACCACTCTTTTTGTGTTGCTTCTCGCACTTCTCCTCTTGTGCTACCTCTTTTTGCGTTGTTGTTCCTTATGTGTTGTCATTTTTTTGCATTATTGCTCCTCAAGTGTTGCTACTCCTGTTACGTTATCACTTTTCTTGCATTGTTGCTCCTCAGGTGTTGCCATTCTTCTCACGTTGTTGTTCTTCCCATGTTGTTGTTCTTCATGCTTGTTCTTTCACGCAACTCCTCTTCTCATGCTACTCCTCTTGCATTGCAATTGTTGCGTCGTTCTTCTCACATTGTAGTTTTCGCATCGTTCTTCCTACATTGCAACTTTTGTGTTGTTCTTCTTGTGTTGTAGCTCTCATGTTGCTCTTCTTATGCTACAACTCTTACATCATTCCTCTCGTGCTACGGTTGGTGTGCAACTCCTTTTGCATTGTAACTCCTACATTACTCTTCGCATGTTGCCCCTCTCAAGTTGTAGCACTATGCACATTACTATTTTTGCATTGCAAGTTTTTCCCCACAACCATTCTTCTTGCGTTGCTTTTCTCAGGTACCTGCTAGCTTAATGTTTGTTGCTCTTCTAGTGCTACCATTGTTGCTCTTCTTGCGTTGCTGCTTTGTTTTACTTGGTTGGTATGGTACTTCACCCCTGTCCTTGCCATGTGCAAGTCGAAGTTTAGAGCTTTGACACCAATTCGAACACTAAAAGTAAGTTACATTGCATATTTCCATTTTTTGATTTTGTTTCTTAATTGTAGTTTCATTTTTTGTTCCATTCGTTTTATGGTTTTTTTTTTGGTTGTTATTTCTACTTTTTTTTCTTCATTTTGTGTAGTTTCTTTTCATTATGTAACTATTGTATAATTGATGTGTTTTTTTTTAGCAGGATTTTCTAAACTTAAACATAAATTATAATTTTTTTTCACCTAAAAAACCCAAACATTTTCCAACCTTATAATCTTCAATCCCTAAACTTTTTCTGAGAAATATACATATCTTATTTTTCTAAAATCTTAGAAGATAGAATGCATTTTGTAATTGCTTGTAAATGTTTATCAGTTTGTAATTGTTTGTAAATGCAATTTTTAGTCTTTAGATTTTAGTTTTTGGATAAAATCATACATTTTTTTTTCACTACTCATCAGGGCAATAATTTTTAATCACAAATCTAAGTAATAATGGAACAATCTTCTGAAAATGAAAATACATGTGATGTGTTTATGAAAGAAGTAAGAATAGAAGATGAAATGTTGGTAGAACTTGAAAAAATGGTCAATTTTCAAATAGAAGGAAGTAAGAATTAAAAAAATGAATGAATTTTTAAAAAAAAAGTTACATGTTCAAAGAACATTTTGGAGAGGAAATAGTAGAAATGCATTGTGTTGGGCATTTTATTGTGTGAATGATAACAAAAAAGCCAATGCAATAGCTCCTTACATTACACGGTGTATTTTTTATCACAATAATCCAATATTGAATATAAATCCAAAAACACAAGCTAGGAAAGGATTAATCATATGTAATTCATCTAATGGCATAATTGCATTGAGGAAACATGTCAATTTAGATCATCCTAATATTTTAAAAAAATTTGAAAAAAAAATTAATTGTCTTTTGAGGGAAGATGAAATACAATCTTCCAAAAAGAAACCAAATGTTTCTTCTAATTCCATATCTAGTTTTTTTATTGTAAAAGAACCTTTTAAGAAAAATGATGTGTAGCAAAAACAATTTCTGGAAGATTTGATTCTTTTAATTGTTAAAAACCATCTTCTTTTACAATTTGTAGAAAGTAGTTGGTTAAAAATATTTAATATGCATTTGTGTCCCATAATTATTTTTCCTTCTAAATTCTAATGAATTATTGTTCAGATTAGTGGAAAAAACTAAACAATTATATGTTTTACCAACTTTAGTAGAATGTCATTCTGTAACTACAAGCTTTGATTTGTGGATGTCAAAAGTTGGCCATGATATTTTTGCATTGGTGATTAATTTTTTAAGAGATGATTGGTAGCCAAAGCACATTATCTTTGGTCTTTTTGAGCCAATAGACACTATTGGACAGACTTTGGCTAAAAATTTGACAAAATTGTTGGACAATTATGCATTAAGGAGAAAAATAATTACTTATGTCAAGGATGAGAGATCTAATCTAAACACTATGACTACATCTTTAAAATCAATTATAAAGTTGGCCATGATATTTTTGCATTGGTGATTAATTTTTTAAGAGATGATTGGCAGCCAAAGCACATTATCTTTGGTCTTTTTTAGCCAATAGACACTACTAGACAGACTTTGGCTAAAAATTTGATAAAATTGTTGGACAATTATGCATTAAGGAAAAAAAAATTACTTATGTCAAGGATGAGAGATCTAATCTAAACACTATGACTACATCTTTAAAATCAATTATAAGTTGTGATATGTTAGGTTTGGAGGAAAGTTTTCAAGGCACTTGTTTTGGGCATGCATTTTCCAAGGCTTACCAATATGCCACAACAGAGGAAAACTTTTGCAAAGATTTAAGACTTATGATATGTGTCAATCAAATCTGCTCAAAGAGATTTATAGAACTGCATAACTTGGCCAAAAAAATCTGAAAAGGGTAAGCAAGAATGGGAAAAAACATGTATAAATTTAGGGTTTCCCCCTCAGAAATTGAATAGTCTAGTGAAGACAAAGTAATTTTTCTAATTTTTAAAACTTTTTTATGTGCACATTTTTTGTTAATTTTTAGTTTGCATAACATTTTCTTCACTTTTTTTCAACCTTTATTGTACATAATCTAACATTTTCTTTTGCTATTATAGATTTGCCAACAAAGTTATCCTTTTCCAAGAAGCTTTGCGATTCAAAAAATCAATTATATTATATTACAACATGCAAATTTTTTTGTGAAAATGAATGCAAGGGTACCACCTCCTTTGACATGGCACATTTATCGCATCATTGTTGATTCTTTTGGCCCTATTGTGTCTACTTATATTTTGAACCAATTTAAGGGTCATTGGTTGTTAAGTGATGCACTAAATTCTACCATATCCATGAGTTTAAAATTTTTAAATGAAATTGATTCTACAACTTTTGACAACTTAATGGAAAAAGATGGGAATGTTGCTTATGAGTTGTCATGTTTAGCCTCCAACATGAAGAAAGAAGTTATTCAAGTTTTGGATTATTTTCTTTCCTTCTTAAAAAAATATGAAGAAAGGAAGGCCCATAAATATGCTTTCTTTAATGTTAGACCCTAGATTTTAAAATTTTCGTCTTGTGTCCTCACTTATTGGTTGTGAACAAGGTAAGGCAATTATTGAAGAATATGACAAAAAAACTTCATTTCCTATGCTTCTGAAATGTTATTATCATTTGCATCCATTGGTTGAATCTGAAAAGGGTGTTGTTGATGAAAGGGTTGAAAAGGACATGAGTTTGGATATCTTTGAAATGTCAACCAACACAAGTGAACCAACAACGGAATTGGTCAATAGAGACCTTCTAATTTTCAAATGTTATCAAATGGATGTTAAAAATTGCAATGGTGGGAAAAACATGAAAGCATGTTTCTTACAATTGATTTTTGTGTTAGACAAATCTTAGGAATAGTTGGATTTCAAATTGAGATAGAAAGAATATATTCATTAGCTAGAATTCTTACTAGTCTTAAGAGATGCCCTTTACAATAAATTTTTTTGGATAAATTGATTTTTATGAGCAAAAATTGGCCCAATGATTCTAGGATAGGTTGTAAATCCCCTTCTAATTTGTCAGATTTTATTAAGAATGATCTTAATTTAAAAGAAGAATTAGAGGAATTTGAAGGAGCTTTTGAGAGGGATGAAATTGTGGAGTTGTAAATTTTGAATGATTATTTTTTCCAAAATTTCATGTATTTTTATGTAATTTTTTAAGTTAGAAAATATTTTAATTAATAAAATAATTAAATAAAATATTAACCAAAATTTAAAAAAAATTAGAAAACCGATCAAATTCTCATAATATAATGTAAAAACCAAAATCAATTGGTTCTCTGAAAAAAGTGAGAACCGCCCAACATTGGTCCAAACTCTTGGAGCTATATGTTGTGTGCTATAAGATTGATGCCTAACACTATCAAAACTAAGAAAGTTACACACATAAATACTTTCTTTCATGTTTCAAAAATATTTTAGATCAAAGCACCAAAAAAACACAAACCAACAAACTTGTTCTTTTTGGTGTGCACTTCAAAATCTCAAAACAAGAAAGGTGAGTCTCCAAAGGCACACAATGAGAATAAATTCGCAAACACAAAAAAATAATTCAGACCTCATTCACATTAAACCAAGTTTCAAGAACAAATATTTTTAACTAAAAAATCATTAATGTCTTGCAATAAATACCTAACATATGCATCAAACCTTAAAAAATCTATAATCATAAGAACAAGCAGCTAATCACATAATGGTTCGACCTTTTACATGATATCCATAAAGGTGATAAATATTCAACATACTAAATTCGAGACAGATAGTGAAACACATTAGGGTGGTGAAGCCCAAGTGGATCGATGGGTTATGCCAGAATTGCTCCTATAGTACACTTCACAGGAGTCTAGAATGGAGGGGACACCAAACTTTGGTCGGTGTCTGAGTGCATCACAATGTCTCTAGTCTCTGCCCTGAAGAGCCATAAACCAATTCTATCTAGCTAGACTAGGTGGAAGCCACACAAAGTTTATAGTACTACAGAATGCGGCCAAGTATCTTAGTCCAGTTCCAAGTTCCAACCCACTCTCTAGCATCAAGGGAACCTAGATGTGCAGAATTGGCAGACCGCTCTGTAACATTTTTTAATCACCTAGCTGTGCAGAATCTGCAGCAGAACCAGTTCCTTGCTCTCTTGAGTTAAGCACACTAGGTGTGCAGAATCTGCTGTAGAATCAGTGCCTTGCTCTCTTAAGTTAAGCACACCTAGGTGTGCAGAATTGAGCTCCTAGGTTTGTGCACAGAATTGGCAACCTGCTCTTTAGCGTTGATTAGAGCAACCCGTGTGCAGAATCCGCAGCAGAATCAGCCTCCCCACTGTTCAACTCAAATAGCATCTAGTTTGTGCAGAAACAACACCCTACTCTCTGATGGTAGATGTGCAACAGATCAACACCTAGATGTGCAGAATCGATGTCACCATCCTCTAGTACGTTTAACAGCACCCTTTTATAGCTGTGCAGAATTTACACCTCAGTACTCTGTAGTACTTAAGAGCATCTTAGATGTGCAGAATTTTCTGTAGAATCAGCTGGGCCTACAGATTCTGCAAGGATAGGTCAACCTGCGTATTCTGCTCCAAGGTATGGCTGTAATTTAACAGACAGACACACCTGGGCTCTTAATGTAAGGTGCACATTTTCAATTTTATATATCAACTATGAATTTTTCTTAAACGATAATTCTAAAAGTAGGTACTATACTTTGTCCTCTTTCCGTAGAAAATCCGGTTTTCTTTTTAATACGTATTCTCGGTTTTCTACGATCCTTTGGAGAACCAGTCGTCGCGCCTTGCATATACGGTTGTGCGATGAAGTTACAGTGCTTTCTTGCAACTCTGTCAACAACTTGACGAATGCTGCTTGTTTCCATCCGATCGCCACCATCGCCACTTGCAAAGAAAACGGATCGTGTTCATGTCGCTCGTCCCCGAATCTGATGTTCCGCACAATCGCTGCTATTTCACTCTGCAGTTCACAAACATAATTACAGAATCCTCAAACATCAATCGATATGTGCAAAATATTCTGTGTAATCTCCTTAACAATCTATGTAAAATATTGTTATCTCCTTGGTCAGATCAAAAATTTGGCATCCTGGCAACAGAATTTTAAAAAAGAAAAAGAAAAAGGCCTTGCCACAGGTACAAAGGCTTTTTTATAAAATAAAATAAAACGGCAATTTGTGGTCACATCAGAGAATTCCTTTTTTGAATTTGCCATATTTAGACAATATGTTCTAGCAGTTTGTCGCCAACATGTAGAACGTTTCCTAAAGTTTTCTAAATCTATTTGGCTAAGTTCTCTTTTGGATGATCGCAACCCACCTTTTTTCATAATAATAACGAAATAAAAATTTAATCATTATATAGGGAAAGTTACTCTTTGTATATATATTATAAAATATATGAGGTTGAGATAAAATGATATATCATAGAGTTATCCGTAAAGTAAGGAAAACACAGCAGCAGAACCCTGAGTTTGGTCACCAAGTGAGATTTTTAAAAAACCTGCAAAAAAGTACATTAGCATTAAGGGGGTGGGTGAGACTCAGAACACCCTCAAATTTTGTGGTAAACTGAGTTTCATCCTGCGGTTTCCTTTTTCCTGAGCGCCTCCAATGCTGCTACATATATTTTCACTGCTCCTACCTGTACAACTACTATAATTACTCTCTAACGTTGTGCATTAAATGCTGGGTTTCAGCTTTTTTCACTGAGATATAATGAAATTTCAATACTTTGCAGATATCATTGAAAGAGAGGATAGGGGGTGAAGGGAAGCCCAAAGACAGGGTGAAGACAGGGCGACTTTAAGGATATTTGAAATACCTCTAGACGATCGACAGAAACTTTGATGTTGTTGAGGTCTTGGATTGCCACATAGTTTCCTCGGAATGCAGCTTCTACAATTGCTTTTGTCGCTTTGATCCGCAAATAGAAGCGACTGCAGAAGCTGCTGCTGGGACTAAGCGGCCTGCAGCAGCTTCCGCCAAGGCGCGCGGTAGTTAAATATTCTATGCGTTTTGTCGTCGTATTCTCTAGTTCCTCTAGATGTAAATTTTGATCCGCAACAAGGCCGCATAGTATAAATGTATTGTTGAACATTTTGATCCATCCCTGTATTGCACTTAGCTTGTCGTTGATCTTTTTCTTCTTCAACTCCAGCCTCTTCTGCATGGCTACGTGACTCTCGTAGACCTTTTCGAACTCCTTCGTGAAATCGTCAAGGAATGGGTCCGGAGCTTCTGCAAAAGCGTCAAGCTCCTTCAGCACCACGTCTTCGCAATCCGTCATGACTTCTGTCATGCAGCTGGGATCATCATGGTCAGCTTCCGGTGCAGCAGACATGTGCTCCAGTGCCACCTGCAGCATGAGGAAGGCCATATATTCATCAGAAAAGTTAACAACCCTCAAGTGATCTTCTTGATCAGCTGCAATGACGAAAGCCTAGAATCCTGGATATAATTTTGTTCAGTTCTCATGAAGATTATATTAATCTGTCTGATATATATTACATGTACCCGAATATAATGCTGACGTTCTCGTGTCCTCTGAAGACAATCTTGCAGCACTCCACATAAGTTCAAAGCACTCAAGCTCGTGTCAAAGTAACCCCCCACTAACTCCTTCAATTCTTTATTGGCCCACACATGATCCTTAATATTGTTGCAGCAATTCAGGATCATATCCACTGTAACTTCCTTATAATTAACTTCAAGCTGCAACCCTCGGGTGCAGGCCGTAACATCCTTGAAATTACGTTTGAACGAGACAGCTCCCTGATCATCACGTCCTAGGCGCTCCTCCACAGCTACTCCTACGCCAACACCACTTGACACTAGCGCTGATGATCTCTGCCGGATAATTTGCAGCGTCTGATCAAGCAGGTTTTCATCAAAAAACTTCACATCAGGATGTTCAGATGTACATGAGGTTACTGCAGCTTCGCAATCCGCTAAGCTATCATAAGCAGCAGCACTAGGCATATTGCAAGGCATTGATACTAGAAGCTGATCAACCACGTCCTGACTCTCCCCATATAACCCCATTCAACAAAGCCTGATACAATTAGTGATACAACGCTCGGATCCTCAGCTTCTGTAAAGAAACCCGACCACCCAAAACCAGCAATTGAACTAGAACTAAAGAGAACCCAAAACAAAAATCCACAAAACTGATCGGTTGCCGAAGAATCTTGATTCTTAAAAAAATTCCAACTGGGTCTAAAGAATTCTGAACTTGATCTGTCTCTTTATTCTCCAGGTATTCTGCTCTTCCTCCTCCTCATCCTGGCTGTGGCGTCGTGTCCTTGCTTGTTTGCAATTTCTGAATGACGGAAGTTCCTTCCGCCATACTCAAATCGAGAATGCGATCCTCTGCTTCCTTGTGGCCTTCAAGCAAAACCTCAAGGAAGGAAGGGAAGGGAAGTGAAGGGAGCTGGACGCTTTACTGTCAAGTCTCCTTTTGCGCCTTCAAAATTGCGGTTTTTTTAGTCTATCTGAAAATGGGTGGGTTTCTCTTAATTCATTTTGGGGATGGCAGTACGCTGTTTGGGACATGACAGATGTCAACTTCAGGGAATTGCCTTAAAGGAAAAGAAAAAGAATTTATGGCTATCGGGTTTTGTCAGGAATTGTTTTTTTGTAGCCAAAGTGGCAATCATCTGAGAAAGAGGTAGAAAAAGCATGAATAATCCTGAGAAAGATTTAGCCAAATGTGGCCATAAACCCAAAATAAAGTACAAATATTTGATCATCCTTCTATATTTTTTTGCTACACAATGAAAACCAAATATACGAATCTGGTGATTTTTACCTTCTTTTTCTTGGTGTTTTTCTTTCCTCACTTCTGGCATTTAAAACCCTCAAAAATCACTTCTTTTTTTTAATTCTGAATTTTTGAATTCTCTTTTAGGTGAAAGCTTGCCAGTGAAAAAAAAGCTGCAAGTTCAGACCAGTGGGTTTTTTTTTCCCCTTTTATCATTTTTGTGATGCAGCTGAAGTGGCAATTGTGTATAAGATGATTTAGCCAGATTTGGTGATAAGAATACGAAAGTAAAAGTTTTTGAGGATCCTTCAATATTTTTGGCTACCAACTAGAACTAGGTTTACACAAACATCAGAGATGACTGAATCTTGTGGCATGTTTAACGTGAATGCGAAATGAATTTGTTTATGATCTGTTCAAAAGCATCTCATTTGCTTCTTTTGTAATGTGCATTGTATTGAAAGAATTGTTTCACCACTTGTGATCAAGTTAATATGGTACTTTGATGAAATTTTAAGTATTTCTGTTGACAGACATGAATAAAAAAATAATGGGGTTGTCTTTGGAGCATGTTGGTTGAGAAGACACACACGCTAAAGTCACATAATATTTAAATTATGGGACAAAATGTGAGAAAATCTGATATGTGTTCTAAGAGAATCAACCAAAAAAATTCTCAAAGATGACAATGAGGGCTTGTAAATTGCAACGATGTGAATTATGGCACTTGCAATTAAGATTATTATTGTTAGTTTTGTCTTATTAATTGTTATTAGTTCACTGACCACTACACCAGATGTAAGGATCTCTTACATACCACAAACGAGTGATGGGTTTGGTGGTGAATTGCAACTATTCTTAGTAAAAAAACCATGTGGAAAGAGTGTTTTTTCAGTGTGAAATTTAAAGATTTATAATTACCAGTGAGACTAGACATGGAATTGTTAAGGCCCTGGCCACATGGGAAGGATTTGCAAGCCTTCAAGTAGGCATAAGATCCCTGCCACTCTTTAGGAGTATACATAAGAACCCTAGCCTCCGTGATCTACATATGTTTAGGTTCATAATAACCTGTGCCTCACACTTTATGATGGATAAAGCCCACGGTGAAGGCATTCCCACAATACCGGGCTGGACTCAGGGACCTCCTTATCCTAGGCCCCTTATTTTGAGAATGCCCCCACTCGGGGGCTTTACAATACATATAGAGCACTATCACAAAATTTTATGTAGTTTACAAAGGTGTGAGAAAGAAGAAAAAGGTGGGGGCAGGAGAGGATTATGAACTAGCGGGAGCATGCACTCAACTTTTGTAAACCTCTGGCCACCACATGTTGGGTAGTGCACTAATAAGTTCAATTGGACATGTGTCACAATATAAGCTTATGCTTCACACTCAGTTAAGGCACATCTCCTAAGCAACTCCACAATTTGTGTGGGCTAGTTAGTTGCCTCTGTGTAACGGCCTTGACAATCCATGACAATAAACTGTAAATGATGCAACTGCCTTGGACTGGGGCCTTAACTTTACACGTTTCATTCTCTTTTCTTCGCTTTTCTTTGCACAGGAACTTGCTTAAGTAGCACATAGCTTTCGTTCAGCTTCCACATATGACAAAATGAATAAATTATCATTTCCAAATAAATTTATTGTAAAGTTTGAAATTATTCCTCATGTTGTGGTTTAGAATAATCGACATTAATAATTTTATTTTTATGATGAAATTATTCATATCATAGCAACATAACCTGCCATAGTTATGACGATTTTCAACACTCTGGTCAGGTTCCAAGTTCCAACATCATATTTTCACAAAAGGTCATTTCAAAACTTGATGGATTATTTAATGATGAAACCAATCCTAGGGTAAGGTACTTCATTTCACATGTTGGCAGTTCAAATTTAATTTGGACTTGGTTGATCATTCATTTCTTGGCTCCATCCAAATGCTGGGCCTGAGTGAACTCGTGCATCATGCAGGATGGATGATATGTGGACAGGAAACATTTTCTTGTTGTACTGGTGTCCCATATCTAACCACAGTGGTTAGCTATACACTAACCATCCACATGTAGTCATCAAATGCTTTACCTGCTTACATAGCAAGCACTTACATTCCCTACCTAAGTAGTTGTGAGGGGGAAATATGAGTTTTTACATTTGTAGTTCATCCAAAATTGAGTCATAACAAGTCTCTAATCAATGGTACACTAGTTGGTGCTGGGTCATCACATAATCCAAATCCAAGAGACTTATAAAATAATAATAATAATAATAATAAATTTGGGGTAAAACTTTGGCTTGAACTTGGAACAAATATGTTTGTGACAGCTGGGAGACATTACAAAATATTTCTCTTTTTAATAATCAGATTTATTTTTTCAGTTAAATGATCTAATCCTGTTACACAGTTCCATCATTTCTCATGATTTTGTTTGAATTTGCCATAAAGGACAGAGCCATTACTTACATGATGAGTTGCTTGTTTTTTTTGCCTTCCTTTTGTTGTTATTGAATAAGGAGGCAATGGATGTTGCATTTTCAGGTCTTAAAAAATGTTGCATAGAGATTAGGGTTTATCCATTTTGGTTGCTTTCTCCCTCAATACTTGTTGTAAGGGCTACATATTTGCAATGCGAGTCTGATGGTGATAATACGTGTCAGGATTTGAGGGGGGTTATGTTGCATGGTTATTTGCTTCATGATGTTCAAGGCTATACAAACTTCAACTGGAGGATTCAAGTTGCCAAGGTTGTGTAAACTTGGAATTTGGAAGTGCAGGATTTGAAGCATATGTATATCTGGACATTTACTGGTTACAAACAGTGTTTTCTTTTTGTTGTGGTGAATTTTTTTTCAGAATATGAAAAAAAAAATTGTGATTTTTAGTGGTTCTTTTCACCATTTTAAAAATAGAATAATTAAATTAGCCACATGTAGGCCTAAGCACTTCCAAGCAACCTTTTTTTTAAGGCGAAAAATTGCCAAAAGGTAACACAAAAATGGGCCTTGCAACATGCTTGCTTTAAAGTGTGGGCCCTAAATCTTGAAATTTTGCCTAAAGTGATGGTCACCAAGTGGCAAGATCGTCACAACCTCACTACCCTCAAACCTTAATTTACCTTTTCCTATCCCGCAGCCATTCCTTTCTCGCCACTTGTGTTGCCATCGTTAGTGTGTTTTCGCCACACTAGCTACATGTTTTGTCTCCATCACCAACATTGGTGATGCACTCATAGCAAGAAATCACCAACACAACTTTTAGTAGTAAGTTTTTTAAAGGTAATAGATTGGATTTAGGCGGGCATTATTATTAATTAATGATTTTGTAAAATTCAAAAATATTGTAGAAATTCCCATTACAACGACTCTTCTCTTTAATGTCCATTTTCATTTTTTGGTGATTCCATGGATTTTGAGAGCTTGTGGTTTAGAGCAAGAGAGATAGTGTATGAGCATCAAAGTTATGAGAGCTCAACAAGATTTGCAACACATCAACAACAATGGAACTCAAAGTGGCCAACCGCCAAAGTCTAAAGAAGTTTTAAATCCAAATTCCACAATCACAACTTGGAGGTATGTCTTTCACTTCACACTACATAGTGCTCATTGGAATTTTGCAACTTGCAAGCATTCAGACTTAGGGCTTGAGGGGTGAATTATTCTTTTGATGTCCAAACTTCAAGTTTTTTTCAAATCGATCTTGAAATAAGACAATCCTTGTGAATAATGATTTAGGGTTTGATAATCAAAGGGTTTTTTCCTTGAATGAATCACATTTTGAATTTCCAAATTGAACTTGGGGTTTTGCATTGCAAGAGATTGATCTTATGGTTTAGGAATTGGGATTGGTGGTTTTTTATTTTTTGAACCATATTCCAAAATCCAAAATTGCAAGAGTGGTGATTTATAGTTCAAGCCTCAAGCCTCAAGAGGCAATGGTTTTTTTTATCTTTTAAGTTCTAAATCTTGATATTCAAAAAGGGTTTCAGTTTTCTTAATTTTTTGATCCAAAACTAAGAATTGTGCTTGGAAATTGGGAGTTGGGAGTTTTTTTATATTCAAAAGGGTTTTGGGTTTGGGTTTTTTTAAATTTTTTGACTCAAAACCAAGAATTACACTTGGGAATTAAAAGTTCTTGATATTCATAAGGATTTTGAGTTTTTTAAATTTTCTAATCCATAACTGAGACTTGCATAGTTTAGGAGTTGGGACTTTTTGATATCCATTTACGATTTACAATTTTTTTTCATTTTCTAATCCAAAATTCAAAATTGCACTTGGGAATTAAGACTTCCTAATATGCATTTAGGGTTTAAGGTTATTTAATTTTTTTAATCTAAAACCCAAAATTGTATTTGGGAGTTTAAAAAGGCTAATATTCACTTAAAGTTTAGGTTTTTTTAATTCTTTCTGATCCAAAACTTAAAATTACATTTGGGAGTTAATGATTCTTTATATTCATGATGGGTTTGGGTTTTTTTTAATTTTTGATCTAGAATCCAATTACAAGACAACATAAATCTTGAAAAACTTTAAATTCAAGACAATATTCCTTCTTTTTTGACCCCCTTCTAATGGAGCTAGTCCATCAACTCTTGTTGAATCCTTGCCATTTGGTAGTGCTAATGATGATAGAGGGAAGAGGGTTATATGTGATTTAGCTACACAGTCCAAAGAAGGAAAAAAGGAAGATGTACGAAAGAGCATACAAATCCTAGGATGTTTGGACCACTCAAATAATATGGTCAAAATTGATGTTGGATTAAAAAGGCCAAGTTAACCAAGTGTGTTGCATCATATGTACCTTTGTGGAAGGGAAAGAAAAACCACTAGCCCCCAAGTTAGATAGTTTGTTAAAGCATCAAGGTTGCTATGAGAGGAAAAAATCCATGCTTAGGGTTGATGCCAATCAATTTTATTTCAATAAGGACTCTGTGCATATGAAAAATGAACGTGCTTATACAGTTGTTGACCACTCATTTGTTTTGGACTACCTCCAAACTAAGGTCCATTTTGAGTAAAAGCAAAAATACATGCAATTTATTATTGTTTTTCATATTCTTGCGATGATGTCTTGTGACCAATTTTGAATCTTTGAAAGATTTGTTTCAACTTTTAAAAGTTAAAGTCAATTTCTAGGAAACATTGGACTGATGGTAGTGTCTAGGGGATGGCAAAAATTATGCATGACATTCTTTTGGATTCCACCAAAACAACTTTTGTTGTTGCTTCTTTCATTGACGTTTTTATCAATGAGGTTACAATAATCAATAATACCTAATGGCTCTTCATTCACCTATACATGGTTCAACAATGAAAGAGGATTTTGATCTTTTTTTGTGTATAGACAATGAGCATGTTAGCCACATTTAACAACATCTTTTCTTTGATGTTGAAGTGTTTAGTTAAATATGGTGGATTAGGGTTGGAGAAGCTTGTTGGCAAGGTAATCAACATCGGGTGCAACGACAATAGTGTGTTATAGGGCCATAAATCAAGGGTGACTCTACAATTCAAGGAAAAGGTTGTAACTTTTATCACTAGGGTTCATTATTTTGCTCACAAAACAAACTTCGTCATTGTCACTTTGTCGAATGTGCCTTTGGTGCATCAATTAAAGCTCCTTCTACAAAGTTTATATGCCTTTTTTGTTCATAGTCCAAAGAAGGTTACCAAAATTTAAAAGTTCACTGATATGCTACAAACCGAAGGCAACAAATTATTCCATAATATGAAAACCCAATGGATCTTTATGCTTTCATTTACAAAATAGGTCTATTCATAATATCACCCTCTGATTGTTAAGATGCATGTAAAAAGTGCTAAAAGTGATGGTGCAGGGAAAAATATGAGCTCTTTATGTGATGTGGAAGTCATTCTAGGGCTATCATACATACTTCCTTTATTCGAATGTGTGCATGCATTGATTAAAATTGCACAAAACAAAAACATTTTTGTATGCAACTTTGTGGATTCTATGAACTTTATTGGCTCTATTGTGATCCATATGCTAAGTTTGAAGACCCAGCATTTGACAAATTCAATGCCATTGAAACCCTAACCAACAAAAATTTGCCAATGGATTGGTTTTTTAACCTTAATGGTAGTGAAGACATTGTCTACTTTGCCTTTTTGTTTTTTGGACATAAGTACCTTGTCTACTACATTGGTGAAGATGGTTTAGCAAGTTGCAACCTATCACCAAAGAGGCATTCAGATAGGTTGTGAACAAGGTGAAAGAAGAATGTGAAGGAACAACATGGGGGCTGATGTTTAAGTCGGATTAACATTTCCCAAGTGATGATTGCTCTGGGTGTCATCTACCCCCATTTCTAAGCCAAAAACATTGTCAAGGTGGAAACTACTTTTTACTTTCACATGAATGTCTTGAAGGCCACTTTTTGTGTGCTTGGCAAGTTGGGTGAAAATGGGAGAGTTGTGCCTAGTTTACTTTCAGCTCACAACTTGGATTTACAGTTAACCCACTTCAAGGTGACTATGATGCACAACTCTAAGGTCGTCTTGTGGGAGGAGAGTAGCTTGAATCTAATGACCAGACTTTGGCACAAGATCATTGCAAATCCCATCCTCAACCATAAGTTCCTAGAATTCATGAAACTTGCAAAGATTGTTGTTGTCCTTGAAATGTTTGGTTCAATTGAATATGAGCACACTTTCAACATCATGAGCTTCATGAAGAATAGGTTACGGAATCGGTTGAACACTCACCTAGATCTTTGCACCCATTTTTTCAATCAACCTTTTTGTATTCTGCAAAGTTTCCCTTATGATCAAACCATTACCAAATGGCAAAACAAAATCCATTACTGTGCAAATGTGTAGATGTAGCTTGCTTTTGGAAACTACTGGGTTTTTTTGAAAGATTTATGGGCTGTAAAGAAAAATCATGTTGTTTTTGAAATAATCTATAGGGTACTTGGTGTTGCATAGGTTTCTCAACTCAAATGGATTAACTATGAAGAGTATCTTCTACACATGATTAGCATAGTCAATTCATTGTGCATAAACTTTCCATAATTTTCCTAAATTGCATAATGAACATATGTGTCGAATTTTTGAATTAATTTGTGACATAGGGTGCAATATGTGTGGGTCATGCACTGCCAGCAAATCCACTTTCTTCCTTATGGGATTGTAGAGAAGTCTGTGTTTCTTCTGTTTTGTAGGATATTTAAATAGTCCTATGGTCTTTTATGAAACTTTTTTGCATGTAAACTATCACTCATGTAAAGCATGTCTCTATGCATTTGATTGTGAACTCAATATGCATTTCTTTCCTTTCTTACACCTCCATTGGCAATGTGTGGATGCATGTTCATTTCCCCTTCAGCAATAACTCAATCACCAAATACGTGGCGATACACATGTTGCCGCTACATTCAAACAGATTCTGAGGTATTGTCACCACTTTGCAAACACTTGCAAATTACAACTCGTCATCATGGCCACTCGCCAAAAACAAAAATCGCCATGTCACCTCCACCTCACATAAAATTTTAGCCACCTATGCTACTTCATACATGAGCTGTGTAGCCACATTGGCAACCAAGAATACTTGAAAAAAAAAAATCCCTGCTTCCAAGGTCGCCATTTGTAGCAGCACTTTCAGAAAAATGCTCCAGCCAACCTAGGACAGTCACCATTTGATGCTAATTAATGCTAGAGACACTTGCCAGTGGACATACTTGAGGAATTTCGAAAAAAAAAAACCACTGGTTACAAAAGGTTTCTTAAAATTGAGTGGGAATTTTATTTTATCATTCAGAAAAGATTTTTAAATTTGATTGGGAGTTACCTATTGTTGGTCAGGGTTTAATTGGTCAGAAAAAGGTTGTGTAAAATTGAGTGAGAAATTTTGATGCATAGAAAAACAGGTTCATCTTGCGATGGGTTTTTTTTTCGATTTTGTGAAGTGGCCATAGTGACAATCATTCAAAAGAGGAAAGAGCCAAAGTTGGCCATAGGTAAGACAGGACAGCAGAGATTTTTTAGAATCCTGCTATGTTATGGGACCTCCAAGAACCTATAATATGGTGACTTCAGAGTTTTCTTCCTCAAAATATGGCAACTTTTGAGCATTTTTTCCCAAACAAATCCTTGTACTCTTTTGAACTTTTTTTTTCACCTGGTGCAAAATTTCAAAAAAAGAAAAACACTTTGACTCCTATCAAACAAAATTACCAAAAATATTTTTCGAAACTCTGAAAGCTAGCAAAACGGTCAGTTAGGCAAAATAAATGCCTGTAGAAATAAATGCCTAAACCCTAAACCCTAAACCCTAAATTAATTTCTATATATGTCTGAAGACCCTGAGAGGGTAAGGTCTGGGTTACCAGCTGTTAGGTCTCCTTCTCCCTTTCAATCGACTATTTCTCATACTGAATCGGAAGTTCAGCATGGGTACTGATTCTGCAGGCCTTGCCGATTCTGTATATGTCAGATAAGATGTCACAGCTATCGATGCCAGGGAGGAGGTACAGTTTGGGTGATTGTGGATCTTAGCTCACCTGTGGCCTTGCCTTGCTGAGTTTGGCCACAGGTTTGCTAAGAGCCAGAATCCTCGAAACCCTCACCAGTCTTCTAGTACAATAATAACCTCATTGGCCTTTCAGTTGAGAAAGGCCTTGACCCCCAAAACAAAAGATGGGTTTTCTTTTGGGTACCAAAGCAACCAAGGCCACCAAAGAAGGGTCCTTAAGATCACTCTGCCTGTGGCTTTTTTCGGGGGTGCTGAGTTAGTAGATTGGGTTTCTTGCCCTTACAGAGTCTGCAGGCATAGCCAATGTGACCTGATTCAGCTGATGGGAGTGAATGTGTGCTCTATGGGGCCAATTCTGGCAGGTATGCCTCCACAGGACTCGCTTTAGTGAGATTATTCTAGGAGTCTTACCAGGCAGAACTCGGCCACAAAGCCTGTTCTCTAGCTGATGCTAAGGCTAGCATTGAGAGTTCCTTCAGATCTGAATGGTGTCATAAGGGCATCTTTAGCATTAAGGATGACTCCATTGGATGGTGTTTTCTTCTGCTGTTGTACTTCTTGGATGATTCTGTTATAGTTTGATGCCATTGTTGCCTCCCTCTCTTTTGGGGTTTATCATCTAGCTGATGCCAAGGATGCACCCAAGAGGGCCAATTCTGCCAGGCATTCCTGCACAGGACTCAGGCATTGTGTGAGCTTGTCGGAGGAGGATTATCTCACAGAACTCAGTCCACAAGGTCTGTTCTCTAGCTGATGCCAATAATCCTAATGCTCGCATCTGCAGGCATATCCAGTGTGACCTCCTCATTCAACTCATGAGAGTAATCATAATGTTGGAGTTTGTGCCCTGCGGGGCTGATTCTGGCAGGCATGTCTCCCCAGAACTTGCCATAGCAGGCTCACTCTAGGAGGCTTATCAAGCAAAATTGAGCCCACAAGGCCTGTTCTCTAGCTTGTGCCAATAATCTCAATGTTAGAGAGTGTGCCCTATGGGACCAATTCTGCCAGGCATGCCTGCACAAAAACTTGCCATAGGACTCACTTCTCATGTGAGTCTCTGTCAGTGAAGAAATTTCAGGTGGTTCTTTGCACTGCCCATGGGTGGGAGGCTTCCCAAAATGCAACACCCACACTCAGCTCTGTGCAGACTCCTTATTTTGGGAAGGCCCACACCCCAGGGACTCAACTTTCTTGTAAGGCACTAGAGTGATCTCCAAGAGTCTCACTTTGTGAGAGGTAAGTACTTGCAAATAGTTGCACTATGACAGGCTAAACTACATCCAATTGAAGGCTCTTTCAAACTGCAAATTCACCACAACTTGCAAAAAGAGTCTCCTGGCAGACCAAGTTTGTGGCCTGAATACCCAGTCTAGAAAGTAGCCTTATCACAACTAGTGAAGAAAAATGGATTTGATTATCACTGGTGATTTGCTAAACATCATCCTAACACCACTTAATGTCTCACTTTACTGAACCCTATTTTTTCCAGAGCTTGATATGTTTCAACTTGCAGTATAGAACCCACCCTAAAGAAACACAATGTCTTACCCTCAATCTTGTACAGAAGATATACCACAATAAACTTTACCAGCTCAAGAAATACAAGCAACCTCCACACTTGTTGGAGTTCAACTTCAATAAACTCACAATAGGATGAGGCAGAACAAAAGCCATAGACAGTGTGGAGCACTTAATTTTAAATGACTTTTCATCTTTCAGTAGGCCAGTGGTAAACCTGAGAATGAGGATCCTAATCCAGCAAATCTGAATTGATTTGTGTCAATTCCAACAAACCAATGATAAACCATACTAGTCCAGCATTCAGAAATGATCCCTATGCTATATAATGCATATTACGAAATTCTTGGTTCCTCTCAAATGTCTTGGGTACAGGTTTTGCATATACCAGGATGGACATTTGCCACCACCACACATTGAACACAATCTAGTTTATCTCCTTCCAAAAAATCTCGCTCACAGAATGGAATTTGACCTTGATTGCACCTTGCATACTAATACTAAAATAAAATGTCGACAAAATGGGCAAATTTGTTCAAATTGGTGAAAACAAATCTGACATTAGAGACCCAATGGCAGCAGAAAAGAGCTGTTCATCCAGCCACTCAATGATCGGAGAGGTTCCAGGTCAAGCTGTTGCAAAAAGAAAATGGGCAAATTGTTCAAATGGCTGAGGTGAAAAAGAACCATACATTAGAGATTCAAGGGTGGCAGAAAAGAGATGTTCATCCAGCCATAAGATGATCAGAGAGGCTCCAGCTCAAACTATTGCGAAGGGAACTACGACCAATACCCCCATTTCCCTTGCGCATCATGGTCACGAATTCATTGTAATCAATGCGCCCATCATTGTCCTGGTCAACTTCCCGAATCATATCCTCAACACACATGTCGCCCATGTGAAGATCTATGCATGCTTGCTGCAGCTCATCTGTTGTGAGGTATCCACTCTTATCCTTGTCAAGATATGAAAATGCTGCAAATACATTCTCCTCTCGCTCAATCTTGTTCAGGTTCAAAGTTGCAGCCAAAAACTCTCCATAGTCAATTGTCCCATTATGATCCACATCTGCAGCATCCATCAGCTGACGCACATCTTCCTCCCTGAGATTTGAACCCACTTTCCTCAAACCTTCTTTGAGTTCCTCAAAACTGATAGATCCCGAACTGTCTGTGTCCATCATCTTGAACATCTCCTTCAATCCTACAATCTCCTCCTCTGACAATGATTCCGCAATCACCCGGATTGCAATTTTCTTCAACCTGTTCATTGCAGAGAATTGCTTCAGCCTGGATTGTACTGCTGAATCAATGGGCATGTCTGGTGCCACCCCTTCTTCACGAATCCATGGATGGCATAACACTTGATGCGCTGTCAATCTTCTTGCAGGGTTTGGGTTGAGCATTTTGCAAATAAGATCCTTTGCACTCTCAGAAATCTTTGGCCATGGATCAGAGACAAAGTCGAGCTCACCTTTCATAACCTGATCAAAAATCCCTTGCTCTGTTTCTGCCCAGAAAGGTGGAACACCGCTGAGGAGAATGTAAAGGATGACTCCTGCACTCCACACATCTGCTTCCGGTCCATAGTGTCTCTTCAAAACCTCCGGTGCAACATAGTATGGACTTCCCACCACATCTGTGAAGACTTCACCGGGTTTGAAGAACACAGATAAACCAAAATCTGTTGTCTTCAGAGCTGCATCTTCAGTGTGATTTGAGAACAGGAAGTTCTCAGGCTTCAAATCTCTGTGCATGACTCCAAGAGAATGGCAAGCCTCCACAACCCCAACAATCGTTCGAGTCAGCTGTGCAGCTTTGGCTTCAGAATAATGGCCTCTTTGAATGATCCGGTCAAAAAGCTCACCTCCTGCACAAAGCTCCATCACCAGATGCACTGAAGAAGCATCCTCGTATGCACCTTCGATGGTGACAATATTTGGATGCCCAGAAAGATGATGCATAATGTGAAGCTCTCTCCGCACATCCTCCACATCTTCTTTGGAGATCAGCTTCCTCTTTGCAATGGACTTGCATGCAAACTCCTTCTTGGTGGATAGCTGAACACATAGGTAGGTGGTTCCGAACTGTCCTTGTCCCAATTTCCTTCCCAGTGAGTACAAGTCCCACAGATTCTCCGTTTGTCGTTGAAGCACGGAGGCTGCCATGCTCTGCCCTGGCATCACCTTCGCCGCCTCCTCGTACCTTCTCATTGCCCCCTCCTCGACCACCACCACCACAACACAACACAGCGAGCGACAAAACTGCGCTTGCAGAAACAAAACCCCTGAGGAAGATCTAAGGCAGGTGCAGATGTGTAAGCATCCGGGTGATGTCTTCGTCTTTTTTTTTGTTGTTCTTCTTCTCTTCTGATTTCTCTCGAGCAAACGAGCTGCAACTAGATGTGTTGTTCTTCAAAAGCACCGGTTCTTCTGGCTCTTCAATCTCTCCATCTAGAACGTTCGCTCGCTCGCTCGCCGCTTCCTATCCCTTCCTTCTTCACCCTAAAACAAAAAAACCTTCCACAAGGCCGGCAGCAGCAGCAGCTCACAGGAAGCTCTCGTTCCTGCAACAAGGAGGAGCAATCGCAGAAGAACGGCAGTTGCGGAGGAAGGAGGAGGTCGAAGAAGAGAAGAAGAGCTTACCGCGAAGGAAACACAGAGAGACAGAGACAGAGAGAAACACACACTAGATCTGTTGCCGCACTAAGTTTGCTAGCCGTGTCTGTGCTTCCTTGTGGATACTGTAGCAGCATACACCACGACGACGACGAAGTCTGTCTTTTCTTCTGCTGCTACTGTTTGTCTTTCTTCTATTGTTGTATTCTGTCTTTGTGATTGTTTTCTTTCCAAATCCAAGCTCCTCCACTTTCCTCTTCTTCTTCTTCTTCTGTTCAACGGAGCTGTTGTTTTTCTTCGCTGCGGTCCTGAAATACGCCACCATTGTTGTTGCATGTGTTTGTGTGTGTGTGTGCGTGTGTGTTGTGTTGTGTGCTGCAACAAACAAAAAGATGCTCTGCGGAATTCCTGGAGAATGAGGAGGAGGAGTAGTCTCTCCCCCCACATGCCTGACTGGCAATGGATCGGAGCAGTGTTTTCCTTTTTCTTTTTTTGGCGAAATTCCGCCACTTGGCGACTACTACAAAGGACTTTCTGGGAAAAAAATCCCCCAACTTCGCCACATTTCTAGGGAAAAATTTCTGAGTTCGCCATATTTAGACTGTAGCTCCTTGCAAGTAGCCAGTGCATAGCGGGGTTTCAAAAACAATTCTACTTGTCTCTCTGACATGTAGCCAGATTTGGCTAAGTCCTCTTGTGGAGGATCGCCAGACCTCATGAAATTGAGAAAAAAACCCCAAAAAAAAAAAAAAAACACTGGATCATCGGAGCCATCGACGACCGACAGATCCTGCGCAGAATTTGATTCCTGACATCCCTCTTTTTGCGGACGGACTTCGTTCCCTTCCAGGGAGGAGGGGGGCCCCGCGCCTGCTGTTGTTGTACTTTCATCGACGTCCATCCAGACTGCGCGCTTCGGATCCATCCGCCTCTCGTCCAGTGTTTCTTTTAGGAATTTCTCTTTGTAGCTGCTAAATGATGATCATTCATTGGAAGATGAAGAAAAACTGGCGATCATCCCTACGAAGATTTAGCCAAATATGGCTATAAACCAGGAATAAGTACAAATCATCAATCTGCATCCTTCTATGTGTTTGGCGATTTTTACTTTTTTTTCCCTCACTTCTGGCTACTGAAAACCTCCAAAATCACTTTTTTGGATTTGTTTTAAAAATTTGTTCCACATTTTGGCCACATATCACTGGTAAAATGAAGGCTGCTCTTGTCAAGCTTTCTGGTTGCTTGATCCATTGATGGAGTGACCTGGGAGCAGAGGTTTTTTTTCCAATTTTGTGAGGTAGGTGGATCCATCACCTTGGGTGAACTAGCACCAAGATTATTTTTTCTAGGGATTTATAGCCAAATGGCAATTGATAAAACAAGGGTGCAAAATGATGTGAATGAATTAAAATAAAATAAAATAAAATAATGAATTACTCAAAACTTCCTTGTGTACCACCTCATGCACCAAAAGGCAAAGCAACTATCTCCTTCCATCACAAGTCTAATCTGGTTGGCTACAAGTTCTATTGCCAGTCACACATGTAATGTTTTAAGTTTTCACCTTTATAATGTTTTAGGGTTTTAAAGTGTCATCAATTGTGACCTTCCATTGGAGTAGATTGCCCAATTTCGATCACTCAATTTGGTAGGTTGCTGGAAGAGCTTTCCTCCCCCTAACTAGTAATTAGCACTTGTTTAACTTTCAAATCTCATATGTTTCTTCTTTGAAAGCTTGGAGATGGTGGTAGTAGATGGTCATTGCACCTTCAATGTGTTAGAAAGTTTGAGCCTTGTGCATTGTTCAATAGGTGGATCTTGAAGTCATTGTGAACTTGATAGCAGAACTTTGTCATTTCAACTTGTAACATCATGCAAATTGATTTGAAGGGAGGGGTCAAAGTTTTCTATAGGTATTATTGACAACAAAGTCTAAAGTCTCAACAATTTCAACATTCATCTATATTAAAAGGAACCTACAAAATATTCCCATATATGTCATCTTCCCTTTTTCATGTTTTTTCTTTGCATTTTGATTCTTGAGCTTTTTGTTTAGGTTTGCAATCACATTTGATTTGTGTTTGTGAAGCTTGTGAAGCGATTGTGTTGTAATGGTGTCGTTCAAAGTCTTAAAGAATTTTTATTTCAAGCTTTTTTTATATTGTTAATCTAGTAGCAATGCTACAAATTCACCCACACTATGTGCAATTCCTATGTTGATTGTTTATGAACTTCATAACTCTAGTGCACAAAATTAACCATGCAAGAAAGAAAAAAAATCTTACAACAGGGTTCATGTGTTCCAAGATTCTTGGGCAACCAAGTTTCTTTAGGCTGAATCTATTATGGGGGAAGACTAATTGTTTTCCCAAATGAAATGCATGGTTTGTTTAATTGTTGATGGTAAAGATAATTTCTTATCCCCAAAATTGGATATTTTGCATAAACATGTTGGGTGGAAAAAATAATTATTACTTCTCTTGATGTTGATGTTGTTATTGAGGACTAGTATTTTAACAAGGATTCTTCACATGCCAAAAACAAAAGGATTGATGTTGGCAAGTGCATTAATATGGTTTTGAATTTGATGTAGTACAATTTTTTATTTTTTAAAAAATTGTTCAATTCACAACCATTTTCTACCTTCTAAATCAAGGTCGGCCATTGTATGAATTTGAATCAATTAGGCAATTGTTTTGCACTTTGAAAATAATAAACAACCCTAAGAAAACATTGGACAAATGATAGTGGTTAAGGAATGGATGAAACAATACACACTATTTATTTATTTTTATAAAGTTGTTATGCAAGGGGCATTTTTTTCTTAGTGAGTGCAAATGAGGTCATTATAATGGACAACCAACAATGAATTAATGTCCATGTGTATCTCATGAAACATTGGTGTCAAATCCCAATCTTGCTCTCCTTGGAATGTATGGAAATGAGTGCAAGTACAAATAATATTATTATAATCCTCTTAAAGTGCATGGTTAAGTATGGAAGAATTTGGTGCGATGAGCTTGGTTTAAGGTGGGTGTGCCTTAATTGTTATGGAAATTTTATATTTCAAGAACATTGCTTTTGAATAACTTCACAATTCAAATATAAAATTGCCCCTTTTTTTATTAGTGTGCATTAAATGCCACACCAAACTAACTTGGCAATTGTTGTGTTATCCAAATTACCCTTAGTATCATGCATTGAATCAACGTTATAATTATCACAGATGTCAATGTCATGGAGTTCATTCGTATGAATGTTAATTCACAACTTATAATGAAGTTTTATTTAACCCCTAATTCATTTATGTTTATTTTGAGTTAGCTTTTAATTAAGATGTTACAAAATGTCAATGCTATGGAGTTCATTCATATAAATGTTCATTCATGACTTGTAATGAACTTGTATTTAACTCCTAATTTAGTTTCAATTCATTTTGAGTTAGTTGTTAGTTAAATTTTAATTCATTTTTAATTAACTTCTAATTTACTTTTAATTAAGTCCTAATTCATTTATATTTAACTTTTAATTCACTTTTAATTCATTTTCAATTCACTTCCAATTAACTTTTAGTTCACTTCCTATTAATTATTAATCAATTATCAATTCATTTTTAATTGAGCTTTAGTTCACTCATAGCTCACACATGGGCCACACATGGGTGCACATGGGCACACGTGGATAAACATGGATCATATGTAGGTAGAAAGCTTTTTGAAAAACTTCCTTGAACAAAATGCTTAATAAATATAAATAAAAGTAGGATTCCCATTACTTTAAGTTTGTTCAAAACCAATTTTGGGTATGTTTCTTTATTATAACCTTGTTCTATTTTTATTTCTTCCTTGCAATAAAATTTTGTTAGATTTTTGTTTTGCATGTGTCATGTTTTTGTTCTTATTTGACAATGTGTATTTGGAATTAAGCATGCCCTTGTTCTCATTTTGGTTAAAAAATCCTATAAAATTCTGGTTGTTTTCATGTCCATGACATAGTTTTTTTATTCTTTCTTCACTCATTGTCCTATGAAATTTCTAAAGTTTATGAAACATGTTAAATTATTGAGGAATGTGAAAACCTATTGGACCTTCATGTTGAACCCATTAAGATACACTTGAGTATAAAACTTTGATTGTGAAAATACATTTTGATTATGACAAGTTCAAATCTACTCATGAAACCTTGGAGCTATTATGTGACTTGGAATTAATCCTAGGTTTGTGATGTTTCATGCCTATGTTAAAGGTGGTTCAGACCTCCATAAAATATGTCCAACATCGAGATGTTTTTATTATTGATTTTGTGGATGTAGTCAATCTTTTTGAAGTTGAATTGTTTCACCTCTATATTGATCCCATTTCTAGTTTTGATGATCTAGTGTTTGATGACTTCCCCAAACTATTGCAATAGTCCCACGATGTTTTGTCTTTGTTTTGGTATTCTAATCATGTTGGGTTACAATGGTTCCATGATGTGTTTGCCTTTGTCTTGGTGTTCTTATCATGTTGAGCTTAAGGAGTATATGGGTTTTAAGTTTGCAAGACAAAATTATGTTGTCCATATTCATAGCCTTGTAGACAGATCTTGGATCAAGGTTGATGAAATTGATTTCAAGCAATTTGCTATTATAGTGAAAAAAAGTTCATGTGTTGAAGCAATCCAAACTTTAATTTTTGAATTGCAAAGGCAATTTCTTGAGCATGAAGTAATGATGGCCCTTGATTTTGTGTACCCTCAATATTGGTTGAACCCTGCTATAGTAAAAGGGTCATTCTTTTTGCATTTGAATGGTATCAAGTCTACCTTTGGCATTGTTCATAGGATTACAAAAGGAATTATGTTTTTGCGTCTTCTGGATTCACATATGCTTGATGTGCAATCCTCATTTTGCAAGCTCATTATGACCCACAATGCAAGGAAATAATGACTAAACAAAGTAATCTAAATCTAATTTCTAGATTATGAAAGAAAATACATTCTTTTATCATTTTGATTGAAAAGCTCATCAAATTGGCGAAGATTGCCATGCTTCAAGTTCTAGAATCTATTGAGTATGAAAGAACATTCAACAGTTTGTCATAAATGAAAAACAAACTACAAAATCAACTCATTATTCACCTTGACTTGTGTGTTAGGATGTTCAGTCATAATTTTTTTATTTTGTCCAATTTCTATTATGATGAAGCCATTGCATTGTGGAAGGAGGTGGCAATGAAATATAAGTAGACATGTAATGTTAATTTTAGTTCTACTCATATGTTGCAAAATTTTGTATATGAAAATAAGTTCACATGGGTTGGGTCTTGGGATTGGATGTTTGAAAATTAGGTGGGGATTATAATTCTTGTATGGGTTGGGTGTAGGACTCCTTTGTTGTAGCGGGTGAGACCCACTGTGATCGGGGTTAAATTCCCCCAATGGAGAATGCTAATCAGTTCGTGTAATTTATCATTATAATAATTTTTGTGGGGCCTTGATTTCTACATGTAAAATAGCTTTATCACCATACCTATGGAGTTGAACTATCGCCTCATTCTAAATGCTAAATTAGATAGTCACAAAATGTAGGACACTTCTGAAAACAAAATAATCAAATAGGCTTCTTAAAGACAAATCAATTGCCCAGGTGCTATTTTTATTTTTTTAAGTAGCCTAACACTTCTCCCTTCAAAATTAGATTATAACAAAATATGCTTCACTGTCCAATCGAGGGCAGCCATTCTGGCGCTCTCCATACTTTTTTTAAAAAGGTCTGACCAGCATCCATGTTGGTACCATGGTAAAAATCCCAAATTTCATTTAAATTACTTCTAAATATTGCAAATATCCCATGTTTCTAAATCAGGGTCTGTGAGTTCAATTCTTCTAACATTTTTGGGCTTAATTTGGCCACTATGAGGCCTCACTCAAAACGGTGAAGGTACCACAGCGGGTGCCAGTTCACACTTGCCTGGATGGATGATCCACAAGAGGAATGAGCCAAATTTGGCCAGAGGTCAGAGAGGAAAATAGAGAAAAATGTATATAATTCTTGCTTTGTTTTGGCGACCACCAGGAACGTCTTGTCTAAATATGGCGATTTCATAAAGAAAATTCCTCAACATATGAGGACTTTGGCACATTTCTTCCCAAAAAAACAAAAACTTCTTTGTACCCTTCGCACTGGAAAAAAATTTCACTGCGGTGCGAAAATTCCCGCCCCACCCTCCGTTCCCCCGCAAAAAAAAGGAAAAAAAAACACTGCACGGAGGGGGATTCGATCGCACTTCCGTCTCGGAGTGGCGCGCCATGACTTACCGCGAAGCAAGCGTGCGTGTTTCGGAAGCAAATGCGCGGAGGATCATCGACTCCGATCATGGCGACGACAACGGGATCATATTTCCGCCTTTGCAATGCGGATGATGCCGGTGTTCGGCCGCCTTCTTTCGGTAAATCCTCGCAGACTCACAATTGAATCCAAGTGATGATCTCGATCTCTTCTTCTCCAGGTCTTAAAGAAGATGTTAACTTGCTCAAGAGTCTGGAGCTGGTGAGGTGCTCAGAGAGAGGAGCCGTTTGGCTTCGTAGATCGCCGCATTTTGTTTCTGCTGAAGCTAGGAAAGCTAGCAACGACAGGAAGCTGAAAACCAGCAGCAACAGGAACTTTGGTTGCAGCTAACTCCCTGCAGAAAATAATGGTGCAATTGCGAGCCTCGGTTTGCTTGCTTGCTGAGGAAAGATCAAAACTCATTTTACTGTAACACGTGCTCTTCGGATTCATCACTGCAATAAAACACGAAATCAGCAGAATTGACTGCAGAATCCGAGACTTGGAGACCGCTAAATACAACAACAACAAGAAGCTGTAACTTGCATTTGTGCTAGCCTCGGTTTGCTGAGGAAAGATCGAAGATCATTTTTCTGTAACACTTTGCTCTTCGGATTCATCAATGCAACAGAACACGAACTCAGACGCAGAATTGAGTGCAGAATCCGAGACTTGGAGACTTGCTAATTTTGATGACTGGAAATAGTTTGGTTTTCAGACATCTGAGATCTTCAAAGTCTCTTGCAATGTTGTTGTGGAGATTTTCTCTGCTTGCAACAGAGTTGTTCGTTCAGTCTTTTCTTCTGTTGTTCCTTTACTCATGCAGTGCTGAAGAGCAATCAGGTATGGAAATTCCAGATCTGTGCAGGTTGAAATCCCCCGCCCCTGTTGGCAAGTCTCTTATAATGGGAGCCTCAACAAGGAGGCGGTCAGGATGGTCACGATGGTGTAAGTACATGTGAAGACATGGAAGGTAAGGTCTCTTTGGTTTCTCTCTGATTCTCATGATTCTCTATTCTGTGTCTTGTGCCATTTCTCTATGTATGCATTGTCAAATGGAGAAGTTCAGTACCAGGGTTTGGTTATGGTCTCACTATTCTGCATGTACTCCTATGGCTGGCCCCATGGTATGCTTTTGTTGGCTGTTGCCTGCTGTGCAATTGCTGAAATAGAACTGGCATTCAGTCTGAGTCCATTTGTACAACAATTACAGATTTTGCTTCTTCCAACCTTCATTTTCATCCTTGAAGAAGAAGGGACCTCTGCAGTAAGGGTGTATTAGAAAGGTGGGATCAGCCCAGCAATAAGATAAGTTTTGCAATCAGTTCCCTCATTCTATCTTCCAGAAGAATCTTAGACTGAAAAAACATGGTCGTGATAATGGTACTACCCTACTTGTGGTTCACTCTGAATGAAATCCCTTTCTTCTGGATTTTATCCAGAGTTCTGATGATGGGAGCAAGCTTTGATGAGGTATTGGGGGTTATGAAGCATAGGATTTGAGTGTAATTTAAGTGTTGGGGAAGATTCATGCAACATCTTTGAATTGTTGGACAAAATTGAACTGCATTTGACAGGTGCTGTTCATGCCAGAGGGTCATAGCCACCTCCTGAAATCAAAGTCTTCCAGCAGTCGCAGCAACAGGTCCATCAGGTAAGCACATATTTTGCATGTTACAGATAATCAATGCTGAGGTTCAAGTAGCGTGTGTTGTATCAAATTTGACCTAGGGCTAGCACCATCTCTTCCAAACACAACCTACAAGGTGACATAAAATCTGCCTGAGATGTATCTGAGATCTTGAGTGGTCAATGATGTGATTTTCACCAGTAGCTCCTAGGTTTTAGCAGACCACAAATTGATGATTGAGAAACTTTAGTAGGAGTTCTTTTTCAGTTCCTGGACAGGGGTGTGGTCAAAGAAGGTAAAAGACAATTGCTGTGTCATTCCTCTCTCGTTGATGCAGAAAGTTAGTCATTGTTGAAGGATGGCCATTATGGGAGGGCATTAATGGATCTTTTCCAAACAAATGCAACAAGAAGGCATGATCTCTAACACATTCACATTTTTTCAGATGCTCTATGCATTAGATAGCATATGAGAATTGGAGACAGATGGATCCCTACACAGATCATCCAAAAGGGCTGTGAGACAGATGCTTTTGCAGTCAGTTTCCTCATTGAAATGTATGTGCGATATGGATGCTTGGAATGCCATAATTCCAGGACATGTCACAAGTTGGCAAGGAGAGAGGGCATTGTAGTTATTTGTGGAAATGCAATATAAGTCAGACCCTGTAACTTCCAGTGGAGTTTTGAATGTGTGTGCCAGTGTAATGGCAATTGAACAAGGCAGGCCAGCCCAGGAACAGACTGTTGAAAGTTATCTCAAGTTTAATGGGTTTGTTGTCACTAGGCTCATTGACTTGTATGCAAATGTGGGAGCTTAAGAGGACACTTGGAAAAATGTCCAATGAGATGCCCACACATAATTGGAAACTGTAAAACCATTTGCTTGGAATGCTACAACTCTGGGATGTGTGAAATGTGGGCAAAGGCAAAAGACATAGTTGGAACTAATTGGATCAACACAAACAGGAACCAGAGCAGGCAGACCCTGTCCTCTGGGCATGCCCTGCAGCTCACCTGCATTTTCATTCTCTGTCTATTTGATGATGCACTTGGGCTGTTGTCACACTAAGTAAAGAGAAAATGCTGTAAGATGCAGGAAAACTGTGTGCAAGGATAGCAAGAGAGAAGATCAAAAGCTATTAATGCAAGGAGCATTTGGGGAGACGAGGAACATGGGAATGGAGGAAAGCTTAAGGCTATTTTGGTCTTCCTGCAACCTAATGGAGTTTACCATAATATGCATTGGTTGAGAAACAGATATAAACTGCCTTTGCCAATGTGTCTGTAGCTTCATTTTTTTGTGACACATCTTTCTTTTATATTTTCCCTACCAATAGATATGAAGAGGTAGAAGATTTTTCTGGAAAATAATTCGCAAGAATCTGTCCGTCTAGTGGTTGTGGAAGTATCACCTGTAGAGAGGCTCCATGGTGTGGCTACATAAACAAAGACAACCTACAAGAAATGACTTTGGTTCAACAAGTGATTGCATAAACTTGGTGTGCAGGTATCTTCTGTTACTTGGTTATGGCATTAAAAATCTTGGGATATGCAAAAGAAGAGAACAATCTTTGCTACATTTCACAAGATTTCTGCTTTTGGGTATTAGATTGAATACATCATGCTCTGTTCCTTGGGTCCTAAGCTGCGACTTCATTACACCCAAAACCTGAACTCTATCAAAGAAAGCAAATATTACCATCTTCCAACAGACCTAGACATCCATAGAAATAAACACTCTGATTGTAGTGTACAAATTGAGGCTTCAATTTGTGTTTTTTGCACATGGGTATGCAACTCATGGGTCGCGCACACGAAGGAAGAAGCGCGGCAGACTGCCGCGCGAGATGCAGATCCGCCCGCGATCTTCCACAAAACCCAGCAGGCAGAAAATCCCGAGTTTCCGCTCTGCCGCATCCGGCAGACGTCTGCCTGCCATTGTAGCTCCCTTTCTGGCCTGCCCACGGACTGCGGCGCTCCGTCTAGCACTCTGCCCGAGTCGCTCTCTAGTCTCACCGTTCACGTTCGTGCTCACCTGCCTATCCTCCATAGCCATGGGAACAAAAGGATATTGATGAGAACTTAATGGGAACAAGAGGAATTTGATGAGGACTTTCTGGGAACTTTCTGGGAACAAAAGGATTTTGATGGGTTGTTGATGGGAACAAGAGGAATTTGATGGGAATTGTTTGGGAACTTGAGGAGAACAAAAGGATTTTGATGGGTTATTGATGGGAACAAGAGGAATTTGATGGGAATTGTTTAGGAACTTGATGAGAACAAAAGGATTTTGATGGCTTATTGATGGAAACAAGAGGAATTTGATGGAAACTGTTTTGGAACTTGATGGGAAATCAAGCCCCCACCCCTTCAAAAAGATAAGAAACATCCCTTGAGGGCATGTTTGCGCCACCCAATTTGGTGGCCCCTTCAAAATATAAGAAAAATCCCTGTGGGCATGTTGGTGCCACCCAATTGGTGCTCCTCGCATGCTTTATCCTAATGTGTTTTTTTTTTTAGGGACAAGCTACTAGGATAGGTGCTGCCCATGTATGGAATTTTTTAAACAAATTGCCTGGGTCGGGGAGAGAAAATTAGATGCAGCAGCTAAAAAGGTGGGCAGACAATGTTTTCAAAATCATGTGTGCGACCCATCAGTTGGACTGTGGGTGGCAGGCAGTCATTGGTGGGCTGCTGTTCCGATTCAATTTCGGTTTTTCGCACAATAGGCCTGCAACTCAGTTGGAATATGGGTGGCAGGCACTCATTGGGGTCTGCTGTTCTCAGTATTGATTGTGTTTTTATGATCTAAGAACTAGGCTGTGGGCCTTGTTTTTGGATAATAAGACTCATTTGAGAAGGGCCCAGGCCTAATCAACAACCACATTGGGAGTTACATCCCATCCGCGGTGGATGGAGATCCGCATTTGTTCCAGTACTCCAAGAGCCTTTTTGGCTCACTGCTTTCCCAATGGCCGTTCCCAGCTGATCCGGTCCCCCAAGAGCCTTTTTTGGTTCTGCAGAGAATGGTCATTGGGAACACAATGAAGCCAAAAACGCTCCAATTAACCTTTTTTTTTCTTTTCCCCACAGTTTTGGCCATGGTTGGGCTATGGGGGATAATAGCCCAAAGTTAAGACTATCGCCTATAATTGAGAGGTCCGAAAATTAAACCCAGACACCTGCCTGCTACATTGCGTAACATTTTTTGGCCACTGTGCAACACTCTGGAAATGGGTGTTGCAATGGTGGCACAACACCACCAACAGAAGTATTGTAAAATTCTTCACTTAAAAAAAATCCAAGTCATGGGAACAAAGTAATCAATATCATATGCTGTTGGTATTTCGCCCTGACTGAAGGAATGTATATGTAGCAGTTTTGTTCTCATAATTATCTGGTCTTCTCTCAAAACAATGGCACTGGACCCCTGTTGTTCAATTTCTGACTTAAACCAAATATGCAATCTATTATCTATCTATGAAGGAAGGTAGTTTGTTTTGTTTTATACTTATGAGATCCACCGAACCAGGATGCTAAAGATTGTGTTCTTTGGAAAGCTCTCAACAAGGAGGGTGCATGGGCTTGTTTCCATGACATTTGGACTTGCTATGCAAAAGTTCTTGAATATTGAATGATTTCTTCACTGAAAATTAAATTAAATCGTAGCTGAAAATTTCGGAGGAATTCGAGTGTGCCTTTGGTGTTTTGGGAAAGATCTTGATAAACAGGATTTAATGGAATTCATTTGGTAAGATTTGGATTCACAATGTTGGAGATATTGATTTTTAAGTGATTTCTGCTGCTGAAAAGTCAAATAAATTCCCAAAAACCAGGTTTTTGGAAGGAAAAATCAGTTTAGGGTTGAGAACGTGGTAACACTTGGGCCAAGGACACAGGCCACACTAGTATGTGCTAAGAGTTCAAGTTTTGTATTGCATCACTGGTTTTCCATGCAATCTATCACGGACTGAGGTGTCCTGGAATTTTAAGCTTTTTCATATGTATTCCTGTCCCCTAACAAACCATGTGTGCAAAAGACTGCTTAGCCTGCAGCACCTAACACTGCACCATCCATTGGAAACCCATTATACTTTGGTTGTCGATGAAGCACAACTGAGTCACCGACGTTCCACCGTGATGACCTGTAGTGTAGACCCGCCTACTTTCGGCCTCACACTACCCAGGAATGACCAAGGACCTGTGTAAGTGGGGTACCCTAGGGAAGTAGGTAGGGAATGTAAGTGGTTATAATGTTGGTAAATTAGTAGGTGAGGCACTTGGTGGCAATTAGGTAGGCAGTTGTGTGTGAATGGTTAGTAGGTAACTGACCACCATGGTTAGCTATGATACAAGGGTACAACCAAAAAGTGCTCTCTGTCCACACACCATCCATCATGTGCAGTGCGCTAGTGGGTATTGCTTTAGTCTGACCCTTGATCTGCATACTTTCCATCAGTGGATAATAGGCCACTCTAAGTAACACTAATCTTAATGGCCTTTCTTTCTCCTTTTGTTCATTATCTGCTCGAGAAGGCACCCCTTAGGGACAGAGCACGCCTTTGGGGGCACATTGCTGGTGGAAAAGATTTAGATGGCCTCTGGGAGAGCATCAAATGATTTGGGCAGATCTGTGCCAGGATTGATGGACTCACCAAAATTACTAGTGTTGCAGATGAGGAGGCATCACCTCCAAATTGAGGAAATGTGTTTGCGTGAATTAGAGCTCAAATATAATGATGGCATCAAAATACACAAGTTCCATGTCTTGATATTTATGTTAATTTTATTTAATTTCATTGCTCTTAGATTACCTCATTTCTTTACACATAAGAATTTATATTCCTTAAGGAATATTTAAAATGTAATTAAACCAAACTTGCATAGGAACAAAACAAAATGAGTCTCTGTTACTATGGAGTAGATCTTTGAATAAGTGGAATATCATGGTACCTTGGCAACTTCGACCCGCATTTGTTAAATAATTAGTTAATTTTGAAATTGTATTTCAACTTAGACACATCTACTTATTTAATTAGTGAAAAGAAACATAGTCCATCATCATGGACTGACTATAATTGATTCTATAATTATTACAGTTAGTTTCCTAGGGGCATAAAAGCTATGTTTTTGTGGTTTTGGTTTAGTCATATTGAACATATCCATTTTTGAGGGAGGCAAAATGGACAAAATTTATTTTGTGTTGTCATTTTGAACAAGAAGTTTAGTCATGTTAGTTATCTTGGTCACAATGTAAGGGATGTAAAAAACATGTTTTTGTTGTAGTACCTTTTATCCATCATGTCATTAACGATTGCATGTTATCTTTATACTTTTTTTAAATTGATTTTTTTCTTTTATTTCTTGTTACTTTAAGATGGGATCTATTTCTAAAAACCCTTTCAATATTATGGAGGAGGTGTGGTAGCATCAAGTATGTTGTGAGGAGAAAATCAAATTTTACATTAAACTTTGTTTGGATTATAGGGAAATCAAACTTGTGTTTGTTGTGTTGTCTTTGAAAATAACATCAAACAACCTCAAATCAATTTGCATAATAAATTTGATGAAAATCCCTCAAAATTTTGATATTTTTCCAATTATTTGTGTGGGGTGCATTCATGAAATAATGAATCAAAGGTGCACCTTGAATAAGGACTTAGGTGACTACTTATTTTGGAATATTCATGAAATATATTATGAATATTTTATTTATAAATTGAAAAAAACATCAAAAATCCTTTTGACTTAAATATATGTTGTGTTATATTATTATGTAATAATATGTTTTAAGAGTCTTCTCAAAATTATGTCATTTTCAAGTCCTTTTAAGTCCATTTAAAAGTTTAAATAAGTAACAAAAGCGTTGATTACAATATTTAATGAATATTTTTGAGTGTTTTATCCTCATTAGATTCATTGCAAATTATTTCACATGTTTCCATAATATATTAAAAACATTATCATCCAAGCACATTAAAAAAAGGTTACAATATTAATACAATTTTAATTTTTAAATGAAAAATTAAGCATTGGTTACACTTGTTATGGCTTGTTATTTTGTGAATGTACCATATGGTTGATCATTTGATTACCACGACAACAATATCCAATGACCTAGAAGCCAAGTTGGTCTTGTGGGCACCCTTTCATCAAGCATACCCTTTAGCTAATTTTGCCTTATATTGGAAGGAAGGATTTCATCTTCTTGATGATTTTGAAGCCTTTCTAATAGAGTGTAGTGCAACTTTTGGCAACCATGACAACATTTGTTCAACAACAATGAAAATATGTTCCTTGTATTAATAAAATTAATCATTCACCTCCAAATTATAATAATTAACTTATGACATGAATTGGGATGAATATGTTTTATTAATCAATTGATCCACTGGGGTTTGGAAAATGATGTCAAAGATTTGATGTTGACAATGTCAAATGTTGAGACTTTCACAAAGTTAATTTTTGTTATGAGAAATGTGATAGTTTGTCTTTTGGTCTACAATACATGCAAATTGGATGCAATTTGATTCAAACCTTTTATACAACAAGAGAAAGATCAACATTGTTGGGAAGGCTTATGCATGTATGTGGTCAATCCAAAGACCATTAGGTTCATAACTACCCAATCAAGAAATGATGGTCATTTTGTTACCAAGTGAATGTTAAAGATTTAACAAAGCAAGATGAAGATGGTTGATTAGTTGGATAAGATTAACACATTTTGTTAATTTGAGTTTCAAATTACTTTTGGAAGGTAAAGACTTAGGATGTAGTTTTGAAATTTGATGAGGATTGGGGATTGTTTGTTTTTACATTGGGAAAAGAAAAATCTAGGGGATGAATTGTTAATGGAGGACCCTAGAATTTCTTCAAATCTAGAATTTGTGAATAATCAAAGTGATTACAATATGCACACAAACTTACCATTTGTGTACCAATCAACATTGTTAAAGTATCATGAACTAGTAAAACACTAAGATGTGGAAAATAACTACAATCCCAACATTCCAAAATGGGCAAATGTGAATTACCTAAGAACATCTATGTATGATGCTGCACATTTGGATGTTCTAGAAGAGGCATTACCATTTCAAACAAACCACAAAAGCAAAGGAATCCAAAACGTAGAAATCATGATTTTATGGATTCAGCCAAGTTGGCTCAAATTCTTTCTAAAATTTGTGCATTTTATAGAATTAGAAAACATGTGATCACAGAATGTCCACAAATTGATAGGGAAATGAAGGATGGATTTGTTAGACATGTGGGACAACAAATGTTGGACATAAATTTTATAGAACAACAATAGTCAAGAGAATGGATTCAACATAGTTTAGAAGAAAGGACACAAGAAATTATTTTGGGTGAAAAACAATTTGTACTAAACAAACTAAGGATCCATAATCCTTCCAATTTGAGTATAACAGAACCTTTTATGTAAGACTAGACTTTATACCATTGAGAATATAGATGAATGTTGTATAATTGGAGGTTAGGTCACCTAGAAAGTTAACACCATCATCAAGAATGCCTAGAATGATGAGTGGGATACTTCAAATACTAATTATTATTTCACAAGAACAACAAATTAAATATGTGATGCTAAATATTACTACAATAGTTTATAAGCTTAGACAAGAATTTAAGCCATCAAAAAAAAGGAAACAAACTAAGAAACTTAATTTATTTGTAAGTTAGAATTACAATACTTGAAAAATCAATTTATAATAATAATTTTTTTAAAAAAATTTAATTCTATAAAATAATCATAATTTAATTAAAATAATTAATGTTATGACCATAAGTACATGGATTTTAATATAAAAAATTAAAATATTTATTTTTTGTGACTATTTTTCATAATATATCATTTTTATAAATAATTATAAATGATTCTATTTATTAATTATAGGTTACACGAAAAATTTATTATTACAACATCAGTTTTTATATTATTACAGTAAAATAATTCAATTAATATAATTAATGTTACATTACTTTAAAATCGTTGTAATTATTTCTGAAAAAAATTATTTAATATAGTAATTATAATTGCAAGAATTATTATATAGTAATTTTTTTGATAAAAAAATCTGCAATTACTTAGCTATGATAAATATTTTTATAGAGTTATTAAAGTTATTAAAAATATATTAATATATGTTCAGAAAATTATTTTATTTATAGTTATTAATTACCAATGGAAAAAACCATTTATAATAGTTATTTTAAAGTATAATAATTAAATTATTTTTACATTAATTATATTTCTATAATTCGACCATATTTGAAAATATTTAAATCATTTATTTATATATGAATTATGTATTGACAAGTTGTGAATAACTAGATAGTTAATTAGTTAAATATTAAGAAGTTATTAGTTATTTAAATAATCGATAATGAAGAATTAATATTTGTAATGTATAGTTTATATTTTAAATATATGTGAAATTTAATCATGATTAATTTAAAATTTATTTATTTATTTAATGAGTCATGTACTTGAATTGTTTTAAATCTAAAAATTAAGAAAAAAAAGGCATGAAGAAAATTTTGAAGTTGCAACTTAATTTGTCAAGAAAGTGCAATTTCAAAATTTATCCCATATTGTTTGTTTTCCATTTCCAGTTTTAACATTATATAAACAAGGGGTGTGGTCATCCAATCTCACATTAAAAAATGTGTGCACATGGAATGAGCCATCCAAAAAATTTAACCCAAATTTTTTTTAAAAATTATGCACAATTTTTAATTACCACCTCCCCAACTTAACTATCTACCTAATTAAGTAGGTGCTTAATTTAACCTACCCACCTAAGTTGACCCATGTACCTACCTACCTAAGTACGTACCTATATGAATAAGTATTTAACCTAGGAAGGTAGGACTTACCTACTTATCTTTTTACCTAAATAGGTAGGTAGGTATTTAACTTAAGTTTGTAATCACCTACTTATATGCCTACTTAAGTACTTACCAACCTAATATTAAATTTGTATTAAATTTTTTAAAATTGTCATGTGGCATTTTTACATTAGGCCATGTGTCATAATATAAATCATCCAAGCATGTGAATTGAACGTCTCATATTATTTCAAAATAATAATTATTATTATTTGAAATAATTATATATTGGAACATGTGGCAACACATCATTTGCCCTCAATAATGACTGAAATAGTCGCATCTTAATTGCATGTGACAATATATATATAATGGAGTCAAAGAATGAACTTGTATTTGTTGACTTTTTTGTTCATTCAATACCTTTTATCGTTTGCAACTAATATCACATGCAACTTGTCCAAGGCGATTAAAGGGATTTTAATCACAAATGTCATTTGTGACTAAAATTAGTTATAAAAAACAGTTGAAAATACATGTTTTTTTTCTAGTGGATGTTAAACCATAAAAAATTATGCGAAGGAATACAAAACAAATGAGATCCACAACCCCAATAATGGTTACACACCATATTCCTTTTAAATTATAGAAGGAAAATAATTTTCAATACACAAGAATAAGAAGGGAATGAGTAGTTGTAACAAATGAAGGAAGAAAGGAATATATCACCATAGCTGGTCATAGCAATTCAAGTATAACATTAGTAAACGCAACGTGATGAAATAGATGATATTTATGATTATCATGCACAAATGGTGCTTCATGAAGGTGCTATAATGAATGTACATGTAATACAACCACAAATAAATCAGCAACAGCCATAAGACAACTTCAATTATTATAGATGGTTTTACAAGAACCATCATTCAATGATTATCAACCAACTACAATATTAGTGCCACATAATAGACCAAAATCAACAAAAGGAAAAACTTGGGAAATTGGTCAAAAGTTATAGATGTGGGATAAAATGATGTCATTAAAGGACAGATTTAAAAAAGAAACACCATAGAACCTTAGACCCAAATTTGTAGAGGATATGGTAGTTGATGTCTTAAAGAGCAACAAACTTACTGAGATGTTTCAAGCAATGGTTATAATTAGACTAAAGATGGGTAATTTGGGTTTAAAAGTGCAATCATTAAAAAACTAGATTAACCATAATTGAAGGAGAAAAATAAATATTACATAAGCAAATGCAAATGGAACATGAAGGCCATGAGGAATATAAGAAGTGAATGGGTGGTTGGAAGAAACATAAAATAGAACTGGAAGAGAAATTGAATGCTAAAATGTTAGAGTTGACCATAGGGAAAAAATAGCTAAAAAGGAGGATGGTCGAATGGTCGAATGGACAACTCTACAAAAGGAATGTCACGAACTAAAAAATAAATAAGACACATGGAATGACATAAAACAATAATACTGAAAGGTAATGATAGACTATAAACATAAGGAAGGATTGGAGTTATGGGAGAAAGAATTATGGTTGTAGAAGTTGGAGACTTTATATTACAATTGAAAAGATGTTTTTACAAATTCTACATATGAAGTCTATGGTTGTAGAAGAGGAATTCCATTGACGGAAGGCAAAAGAGGAGAAGGAGAAGGTAATTTTGGAAGTCTTAGCACTATAGAAGATGTTAAAAACCAAGACAAAGTTAGATGTTTAACGGATTAAAATCCTAAAAACTTGATCACATGAAGTACATCACGATGTGACCAATAATAACTAATCAAAAGCACACCATCACCTAATATTAATGTAGTCACAATTTGTTTCCTAAAATCACCAACCAATCTTAAGTCCAAACCATGAATTTTATTGGCTTCTAATGACCATTTTCACAAACTTAACTTGATCACATGGGTGATCAATTGATTGGTTGTGCAAGGTATAGTCCAACATTGACAAGTTTTACAAATTAAGTAGATTCAAATCTAAGTTGAGTAGTTCAAATTCCAATCTAGCTTAGTTTCAAGTTTTGTTCAAATTGTCACTCAAGCTTAGCTAGGCAATTGAATTCTTTTCAAAAATTGAATTAGAACTTAAATAAAAGGTGTTGCCTTATTTTGAATATATTCAAATTCTCTAGGTAGATAAATATAATTTTATTTATTTATAAGTACAAGTTGATAACACAAGTATATAATGTTGATAAAAAATATAATATTATATTATATCATAATATAATATTTTACTTGCTTTTTATTGGCTTTGAATGGTTATACATAATTCTAATGATGAAATTTTGAAGAGATGGTATATGGGTGATTTTGCATAATTTTTTTGTAGGCTTTTTAAATCTATCATATGGTCGTCCTTCAACAATTCTAGGGAAAATTCTAGAAACAACTCCTAACTACTTCATTCTTTTACTAATAATTATCTCATTTTTACTTATTTATTGTTAATAACTATCTCTCTCTTTTACCTTACCCACCATGGATATAATGTTTAATATAATTTTAAATTGATATAAATAATAATGAGATATTAAAAATCAAATGAAAACATGATAAGAAAAAAAAAGGGGGTTGAATGTCACTGGTAGTGCACAGCAATACAGAGCCCAGGTTAATATTATATAATTTATATCTCAAATTATGTGGACTAGTTGAACATTGAAGTAATATTACATCAAAAAATTATTATTATGTTGAATTGTTTGTAAGGAGATGAAACCAAACTTGGTCTTAAACTAAATTAATTCTAAAATATTTATGAAAATGAGTGAAACCCAAGGTTTTAAAAATTTCAAGAACTGGTCTGATGGCCAAATTGAAGGTTTCATCAAAAACCAAAAAAACTTTAGAACCAAGACTAAAGGTTCCTTTTAAAATCAAGAAGCCAACAACACTAATCTTGTCATGAATCACATTTATGCATGAGCATTGTTTGTGAAGGTAAATTGAATGAATGCTTATATGATTTGTTGTGGGGCTTGGACTTAAGAAAAACTCTATCTAAATTGTTGGATGGTCACGTGTCAAGTTGTACATGATTAGCTCAT